>Ga0208253_1000049_pt1 | contig 51820 bp, 63 predicted proteins | sample CryBogCBE10Oct08_FD_184573 | JGI IMG/M metagenome (GOLD analysis project Ga0208253, IMG submission 184573) | Freshwater microbial communities from Crystal Bog, Wisconsin, USA - CBE10Oct08 (SPAdes) | ecosystem: Environmental > Aquatic > Freshwater > Lake | place: Crystal Bog, Wisconsin, USA...
CGCTCTCCCAAGCAAATACTATTAGTTCGTTAACATCTTTTGGTTTAGTGCTAGGTGGAATCATTAAGTTTAATGATTGACCTTGGTCAATATACTTTTGACGAGCAGCAGCCTGAATTACTATTTCTTTCTGACTAATTTCGCCAAAGGTCTTAAACACACCTTTTTCTTCTGGTGTGAGGAACTCAAGATGTTGTACCGAACCACCCTTTACAAGTATAGACTTCCATACCCCTTCTGTATTCTTTTTCTTTGTTTCAAGTAAAGCCTCGAGATAAGGGTTCTTGTATGTGAACTTACCCTTAGCTAAGTCTTTTACAAAGTAGTTAGAGTTAAGAGGTTCAACTGAAGGAGAAGCTTGACCTAGAATAAACGAACTAGAAGTAGTAGGCGCTACAGCTAGTGTAGTTACATTACGACGGCCATAGCCTTTAAGTAGAAGTGGTTCCCCGTACTCTACAGCCATTTGTGCGGTAGCAGCATCTGCTTTCTTACGAACAAAGCTCCATATTTGAGTATTGAGTAGCTTTGCTTCCATTGTCTCGAACCCAATCATTTTAGATTGAAGATATGTATGCCAACCAAGAGCGCCAATACCGAGTGCGCGCTGATTAATAGCAAAGTTTCTTGGGTGTACCATAAACTTCATCTTCTCAGTCTTATTAATAAACTCAGTCATTACCGCATCAAGGAAGTATACTAATGTTTCTACTGCATCGGTATTCTTCCAGTTGTCCCATTGCTCAAAGTTAAGAGAAGATAAATCGCAAACAAACGATTCTTCGTTATCGTTTGATAGCATAATCTCTGTACAGAGATTACTTTGATTGATCTTAATGTTCTTATCTTTATATACTTGTGGTGCCTGGTTGTTAGCGTTATCAGTAAAGAAGATATAAGGATAGCCAGATTCAAAGCGTTTCTTAATAACTAAGCCCCAGATACGGCGTTTTTCTTTATCGCCTTCAATCATAGACTTTAACCATTCATCAGTTACACAAACACCGATAGAAAGGTTTTGTATATCGTCGCCTTCGCTTCTAATCTTTAAGAATTCTTCAACGTCTTTATGTTCGATAGGTAGATACGCAGCAAATGAACCTCTACGTACATTACCTTGTGAGATATAGTCTGTTAACGTTTCAAATACAGTTAACTGATGATGCACACCAGTAGATTCCCCGCCAGATGAAATAGGTGCACCACGTGGACGTATTTTACCGAAGTAAGCAGATGTACCACCACCCGCTTTTGACATAGTACCTATTTCTGAAATCTTATACAGAATAGCATCCATATCATCATCAATGTATGAACCAAAGCAAGAAATAGGCAAGCCACGGTTACGACCGAAGTTTGACCAGATAGGAGAAGCCAAGGAATAAAAACCTTGGTGCATATAGCTTTCAAACTTATCTGCAAAACCTTTTAATTTAAGATACTCTTCAGCTTTTTCAGCTATATCCCTGATACGTTGTTCAGCAGTTTCTCCGTCCAGGAGGTAACCGCGTTCAAGGAACTTGCGAGAGTCGCTATTCAGCCAGTAAATGTTCTTGTTACTCATTTTTATATATTATACTATACTTTTTATTAAAATAAATCGTCTTCTGAAAAGCTTTGTGACTTTTTAGAGTACTCTACAGGACGAGAATGGAAGAAGTCGGTCATATTGTTACCGAGTAATTCTTCGTTAAACCAGGAAATATCTTTGAGAAGCTTAGAATCCGTTTCATACACCTCTGGGAAGCCGATACCTTTAAGAGATTCATTGATACGGTCTTTTACGAACTCTTTAAGATGAGCTGCAGTTAATCCGTCTTCATTGATACCATTAACCATCCAATCAATGATCTTTGCTTCACTTTCATATGCTTCTTTAGCTTCAGCGAGGACCCTCTCTACAAGCTCGTCATCAAAGAGCTCTGGATACTCTTCTCTAATAGTGTTAACGATCTTCATACCAACTAAAGCATGAATATGTTCTTCATTGCGAGTGTATTTTACTTGTTGGTCGGTATCCTTAAGTACGTTTTTATTACGCGCAAACCAGTTAATAATATAAAACTGGCTCATTAATGAAACATTCTCTACAAATAGAGTAAAGAGTATAAGTGCGTAAAGGTATTGCTTCTTAGAGTCTTTATAGTAACGATGTGTGTACTTTTTAAGATACTTCACACGACCTTGTATCCATTCCAGTTTAAGATTTTCTTCAAATATATCTTCAAGACCAAGTACAGTGAGTAGTCTTTCATAAGCATTGTTATGAATTACTTCTGTATTAGCCATTACGTAGCCGAGATCCTGTAAAGATGGGTGCGGTAGGTTTTCACCAAGCTTAGCCCAAAACGTTTTCACCGCTACTTCAATCTGACCAATAGCGGATAAAGTACGGATGATAATCTCTCTTTCTTGATCATTTAGCTTAACTTTAAACTGCTGTACATCTGACTTAAAACTAAACTCTTTATGAGTCCAAAAGCCATTATGCATGGATTCGATAAATTCCTCTGTCCAAGGATAGTGATTAGGTTTACGAGAGATTTGTTCGTTGAATATCATAGTTTTAGTTACAGGGAATATTATTTACGTATTGTAAATGTTTTTACATTTTTATCTCTAAGAAAAAAATATTTTTCTTTCGCCAGTGTACTTGACTGAGTTATAAAAGTTAGTTCTTCTTATTATATAATTCTAACTTTTTTACTATATATCGTACAATTTCACTACGTACAATATCTGCTTCTGTTAATGTAAAAACGTGGATACCTTTTTCACGGCTTTCATTATCGTTAAAAACGTTACACATTTTTTCAAATCCTGATTTACCGTTAATATCGGATTGCATTGGATCGCCGCATATAAACAATTTACTAAATTGACCCACACGAGTTAATAACGTTGTAAGCTCTCTAAAGGTACTATTTTGAGCTTCGTCCATAATAATAGCTTTAGCGTTCCAAGAAAGACCGCGAAGATATCCTGTTGGTTTACCTTCAATACGGTTTTCTTTCATAAGCATATTAATATCTGCTTTACAGAGTAACTCATCAAGCTTCTCCATTAAAGGTTCTAGATATGGAGATAGCTTTTCAGCAGCGTCTCCCGGGAGATATCCCATTTTATTATCTGAACTCTCAACTATACTACGAATATATATTAAGTCAGAAACCTTTTTTAGGTTTAATAATTCCAAAGCAACCAACGTTGCTAGAAAGCTCTTACTACTACCAGAAGGTCCGGTAATAAAAACAATCTTAGTATGGTTATCTAAAGCTAGTTTGAGAAATTCTTTTTGTTTATTTGTCAAATCCGGTCTTTGTCGAATCTGTACCGGTCTTTCTAATTTATCGGCCTGATGTACTAAAAGACTCTTGTCTTTAGTAGCAGGTGCGTTATTTTGACTTTGTTGAGCTAACTTCTGTTTTTGCAGGCGTTTTTTCTTACTCATCTGTTATTATTTACTCGAGAAACTAAATAATATATATGTTTAACCAGTTTGATTCAAAAGTAAATGAACTATTAAAAGAGTTTACGGATACCTTTCCAGTAGAGGGACACGCACCTACCTGGCAAAAGAAAGCTGGTAAATCTCCTTCTGGAGGTCTTAACCGTAAAGGTATTGCTAGTTATCGTAGAGCACATCCTGGTTCGCATTTATCAATGGCGGTTACTACTAAGCCAAGCAAGTTAAAACCAGGTAGTAAAGCAGCTAAACGTCGTAAGAGTTTTTGTGCTCGTATGAGTGGTGTAAAAGGTCCAATGAAGAAACCAAACGGTAAACCAACTCGTAAAGCATTAGCTTTACGCAAATGGCACTGTCACGAATAAGTTTTAATTTATTTTAATCAATAAGAAACCCGCCTATTGCTAGGCGGGTTCTTTGTTTTAAACGTTTTACCGTTCGTACAACGCTTATTATAGCATTGTAGCAGCTGTACCAGGAACAAAAGCCTGACCTAAGCCGGAAACGATGATGAGGTGGTAGTAAAGACTTGCACCAAAGATATGGTCAATAACGCCATAACGGGTCATTAAACCAACACGTGGGCTGAAGTCATTAGGACCAACTGTACGTTGTACCAATACAGGAATGTATGGGCAGTAAACAATACCGGTATCATAATATTCTGCACCCTTATAGCCTAATAAGCAATATTCGAGAGCAGTTGCACGAGTACCTACTTGGTATTGAGCTTCTGTACGTGTATCACGATAAACGCTGAAGCGTCCACCGACTGTACCAACTTTAGCAATACCAACTGGTTGTGTGTTTACATTACCTTGTACTGCGAACCATTGGAACTCAGGAAGCATTTCTAACATTGCGCAAACACGAGGTGTAGCAACAATGAAGTTTGCAGCGCCACGACGGTTACGGATAGCAACACGGTTAGCTTCTACTACTACACGAGCATAGAAGTCACGGTTACGTTCACCGATCCAGCGACCATCTGCAGAAGCAGCATTCCAGAATGAATAACCTTGTGTATAGCCAGCGTTGAGGGCAACTTGGCACATACGAACGATCATTTCACGGTCGATTTCAGCTTGAATTTCGTACGACATAGCGTTCGTTAATTCATTGTCGATGTCGATACCGTTCATGTTCTTGAGATCTTGCTCAAGTTCAACGGACCAACGAGCTGCTAAACGACGTGTACCAGCTTCAACAGCAGTCTTTTCGAATGAAACAACCATCTGTGGGATGTTGCTTGTTAATTCGAAGTTACCTAAGAGTTGAGCAATACCTTGATCTAGACCAGGAATTGTGAACTGTGAAGGACCACCTGATAAGAATGCAGCAGATGTACCTGTGAAGGCTGTGTTTAAGTAGTTCCAGCCAGCTTCTGTGCCGTCTGCTAACTGATTTGTCCAACCTTGAACACCATTTGCAGTGTTGTTACCATACTGGTTATCACCAGCTGTAGCACCCAATGGATTGTTTTCGTAACGATAACGGAGTGCGAATGCTAGACCAACAGGACCACTCATAGGCTGAACACCAACGATTTCGTTTGTGATCAATTCTGGGAAAGTACGGCGGATCATAGGGATGAGGATCTTTGGCAGACGAGCATCACCTGAAGCATAGAAATCACTTGACTTACCAGTTGTTGTTGGATCATATGTGTTACCAAATGAACCACCGTAACCAGCTGCGTTCGTTGTGTTTGTTTCAAAGCACCACTTTTCTTGATTTTCAAGAAGAATAGCAGTGTTTAGCTTTGTGTGATCGTCTTTGATTGCTGGAGTTGCTTCATCAGCATGCTCAAGCAATGGTGCCCACTTCTTTAAAAGTTGGCTTGCGCGATCCTTATCGATATAGGATTGTGAAGGTTTGATTTGTTTCATAACTAATAATTTTTTATAAACTAACATTACCTCAAGTTCTTAACAGAACTTCAACATGTAGATATACTTACAAAAAAAAGCCCGATTTCTCGGGCTTTGGGATAAAAAAATCAGATTTTTTATTAAACTAATTTATTCTTAAGTAATGATACGTAAGACTCTGCTACAAACTTTTCACCAGTATCTTCTTCAGCAGTACTGTAGGATTTTGTACTACGCTTTACTGAAGCTCCTTCTGTAACTACATCCACTCCCTGAGTTTTTGGTTTTGTGGATTCTTTAAGTTCTTGAAGTTTTTCATCTTCTCTCTTGTCAAACATTTCAACTACATAATTGAAGTTTTCGTTGATGTATGCAGCACTTTTTTCTGCAAGTACGCGTTGTACGTAACTCTTTTTATTAGCAGGAAGGGTTGCAACTTTTCTTTCTAAAAGAAGATTTGTTTCAAGTCTTTCAACTTTTTCATTTAGTAATTGTGCGCTCTTTGCAGCTTCAGCAGCTTTTGCATTAGCTTCGTCAATTTGCTTCTTTCCATCTAATAAAGCTTCTTTGATGCTTTCATTAACAAATGTTTCGTCTAAGCTTACTAAACGTTTAATCTCTTCAACGATCTTTGAGTTGCGAGTGTTTTGTGTAGCTTCTTGAATTTGTTGAGCAGGAATTGCTTTATCAAGATAAAGTTCAAGGTATGATGAAACATTTTCAACAACTGTCTTCTTAAAATCATCAGCACCGTTCTTTAATGCACCTTCATAAAGCTTTACAAGCTTTTGAAGTTTTTCAGAGTGATCTTCATCAATCTTCTTTAATGCTTTCTCAAATTGAGCAGCATGTACATCGTCGATACGAGTTACAATCTTTTCGAGCTTTGCTGTATGATCAGCATCAATAGCTTCTAGAACTTTTTCAAGTTTTGAAGAGTACTCTTCGTCTTGTTGGACTAAAGCAGCTTCAACAGCGAGGGTAACCTTTGCTTCAACAGCTTCAGAAACTGCTTTTAGCGATTCCTCGGAAAGGAGGTCTTTTGTTGCCTCTTTAAGAATTGTGGAAATGTCTTGGCTCATATCGTATTAAATATTTAGTAAATTGTACCTTATTATTAGGATTTTTTGTTGCTTTTGTTTGCTAGTGATGCATCCGCTTTCTGGATACGGTTTTTTAGCTTTTCGTTGATTACTGATTGTAATGTAGAATTAGCAGCTGCGTAATTATTATCAACTACGTGCTTAATAAATCTCGCGATTTGATTCTTTTGGTTCATATTATTTAAGATTGTTAATAAAGCGAATAATGTGCTCTCTTAAGTAAAGATCTACATCCTTCTTAGGTAAAGAACTAAGCTTGTTTTCAAACGTATCGTAAAATTCTTCATAACGACCGTCTTGTTTAATAATAAATGATTTGGATTCGAGAATACCGTTTACAAATGCGCCAGGAGCAGAAGGATCAGCTACAGCATCGATTGTAATAAGTTTCATGTTACTAACATGGTTTACTCCGCCACGTTCTTCTACTGTACCTAAAGCTCTCGAGCTCATGCCCATCTTAACACCATCCATAACTAGAGATCTCATGATTTCTCCTAGTGGGGTGCGTAGTACCTTGCTTTTACCTTTTACTACATTACCTTCCATACGGAGTTCAGTAATTAGATGACACGCTCTTTCACTGCTAACATTAGCACTGTTTGGGTGTTCAAGTTCACCTAAAGCTCTGTTTGTCTTGACAAATTCTTCGTTATAACGTGCAACCTCTTTTGCCATTTCTTCAGCACTATAAATACGATTGTTACGGTTTTTTTCTTCCGCTACCATATAAACGCCGGAAACATATATGTTTGCAGGCTTGTCTTTATTGCCTTCTTCGATTAAATAATCTAGACCTTCGCAGATAGGGGTCTGAGTTATAAGTTTGTAAAACATTGATTATACTTATGCAATCTTATCAAAAAACTATGTGTAATTACTTGTATTTTTAGTAATTTAACGTAAAATAAAGATAATGATACTTAATGATGTAACCGCTACGATGTCCACTCGTGGTCGTAATAGTACAACTTTACCTCTTGTTTTGTCATCTATTTTAAGTCAAAACAAGAAACCAGGCAAGGTGTACATTTACGATGATAACGATAATTTTGATGATCCGCGTAAGAATGATGTACTTAACAATGTGTTAGCTGCACTATTATGCTCAGGCATACAATGGTTTTGGGAGCCAGGAGCAAGAAACGGTCAAGTATACAACCATGAGACAGCGCGTAGAAAGTGCGATACTACATATTTGTGGCGTATTGATGATGATAATATGTTATTACCGGATACTTTAGAGGTACTACATAAAACAATTGAATCAGATAAAAATATAGGTGCAGTTGGTCCTTCTATAGTAGACCCAAAGAACGCGTTTAACTCTTCTTTAGCTTCTAACAAAATAGAAGACCTATTTTTAGGATTAAATGAGCAATGGAATTTTAGAAAAGACCTAGAAGTAAAAGAAGTAGATCATTTGCAAGGTAGCACGTTTTTGTATAGGGTTGCTGCTGCAAAGCACGGCTATGAAATGTCTCTTTCCAGGAAAGGTCATAGAGAAGAAACTATCTTTACATATGAAATGCACCGATCTGGGTGGAAATTGATGGCAGTATTAGGCTTGACAACATGGCATTTCCATTATCAGTCTGGCGGTATACGTAGTGAGAGTGATAATAGAATGTCACAAAACGATGAACTCGTATTCCACAATAAATTAAATCAGTGGAAAATAAACCCTACTAACTACAAGTTCTTTTACTTGGACAGCGGTAGAGGAGATCATTATATGTTTAAATCTATATTATCTGAAATAATGGAAAAATATAAAGATCATAAAATAGTAATAGCTTGTTGCTATCCAGACACATTCTGGGACATAAAAGACGAACGTATTAAGCTTTGTTCCTTAGCTGAAGGGGCCGCATTTGTCAATCAAGATGCACAAAACGTATACAAATACATGTTCGATAGAAACTGGAAAGAAAGTGTTGTAGACGCATATAAGAAAATATATCTATGAAAATTGTAATAAGCCCGTATTCACAAAAACTACCTAAGGAAAAACTTTGCAAAGGACATGACGGTAGAAACCCTAAAAATTATCCTTATTGGGAGCAATTTATAAAATTGCTTAAAGCAAAAATACCAGATATTGAAATAATACAAGTAGGTGTAACTGGAGAATCTATATTAAAAGGTGTAACTTCTATTAAACATAATCTTTCTCAAGAAGAGTTATTAAAAGTAGTACAAGACTGTGATGGATGGTTTTCAGTAGACAATTTCTTTAATCATTTTTGTTCGTACTATAAAATACCAAACGGATTTGTTATATTTGGAATGTCAGACCCAAATATATATGGTTATAAACAAAATACTAATGTACTTAAAGATAGAGCATATCTAAGACCTGATCAATTCGGATTTTGGTGGGATATAGTATATAACGAAAACGTATTTGTTACAGCAGAAGAACTATTAAAATTGGTACTACCAGTGCTTAAGGCCTCCTAAGTATAGGTATGGCATACGACTACAATCCAACCATTCTCTACACTAATGTAAATAGTGTAAGTGGTGCTTACTTAAACTTTTTTAGTGCTAGTGGTTTTTCTGCATCTGCAACTAATCAATGGGATCCAAATGGACCATCTGCTCCTAATTTAAATCAAGTACAGTCCGGTTGGTATGCTAACGGTAATGGGTTAAATAACAGTATTGTACAAGCTTTAACCGGGCAAGGTACAACCCTTGTAACAGTAAAAGTAAATCAGGGCGCTGCTTTACCTGGTAGTACGTATTCCTTTTCACAGCAAAAATATGTTGCACCTTATAACAGCAATCCTACTGTAGGTCCTGCAGCATTTCTTTCTACTAATTTAAATAGCCGTATTCAAAGCTATGATATGCTAGCTGAGCGTATCTTTTTCCAGCTTGGTGCACCGTTAATCAATCTTGAAATTGCTTGTAATGCAGCGTATGATATGATTGCTTACGCGATTGAGCAGTTTACACGCTTTACACCTGGTACGGAAGAGTTGTTAATATTTGATTCAAGTCTTTATACATCAGGTCAAGGTATTAGATTAGACACTTTAATTAATTATACCCCTGAACTTTCTTCTTTAAGTTCAACATTTCAAACCGGTTGGGATTATGATTTAAATTCTTATAGAAAAGTAATAGATATATACAATTTCCAAGAAGGTACAAACGAAGGTGTTAATACGTTGTTTACTATTGAGCAATCATTAGCACAACAAATGCATTTTGCGTATTCATTAGGTAGTAAAGCATTCGACTTGATTACTTGGCACGTATTGAAAGATTGGTTAAAAACCCGTGAGAAGTTATTTGCAATGAAGCAGTACGTACGTTTTGACCCGCGTACGCAGGTATTAAGAATTGCACCTGAACCTAACTTACCTATGAATAATCGCTATTTTGCATGTGTCGGTGTTTATCTAGAAAGACCGATTAAAGATTTAGTAAAAGAGCGTTGGGTAATGGAATATGCTAAAGCATTAATAAAGATCGCGATAGCTAATACCCGTGGTAAATTCGGTGGTACACAACTCTTTGGTAGTGGTACGTTACAGTATCAAGAACTAATGAGACAGGGTACTGAAGAAAAGAAAGCTCTTGAAGATGAATTGAAAAGCGGTAGACAGGAAGATCAAACACCGCCTCTATTTTTCCTCGGTTAACCTCACTGTATAACCTTTTATTTGCTTAAATTGTCCTGTGCATAAACTATAGATACTAGCTATGCTTATATTACATTTAGTTTTTTCTTTACAGTCTTTACTAGAGTAAAAAGGGCCTTGCTCAATATTGTTATATATTAAATAAAAAGCTTTTCTTTTATTGGCCCGATTTCTAAAAGCAAGTTTCATATTTTCTATTACACTAGGGTTAGAAACTCGTTTGCGAGCAGCAATCGTCATATTATATATTATCTCTTCGGTAGGTCGCCAGCCCTTTTTACTTTTAGATATTTTTTTCTTGGTACTAGGTTTTTGTTTGCCACGTACAGGCGGTTTATTTGCGGTAGGGCACATATTCAAGCATCCTTCTTTTCCATAATATGTGTTTAAATATTTCTGTTCGGTTTCGAGAAGAACATTTTCGTTTACCTCTTCAAGTACAACTACAGTACAGTCTTTATGCTTATTATAAACATTTTGTAAAAATGGATTTATATGTTTATTATCTCTTAATAATTGTAAATGTGTATCAGTTCTTTTCTGTATATTAGTAGAGGAACCAATGTAATAATATCCACCTGGTAAGTTAAGTTTGTATATGCCAACCATACATATACTTAGGCTAACCAAAGTTATTTCTGGGTTTTTTTATTAAGCTGGTGGTAATGCGCTTCCGCCACCACCTGCAGGTGTAGGTGCAGCAGCCGCTGCTCCAGGTGTACCAGCTCCGGCTTCTGCACCGGCTCCAGCCTCAGGCGCTGGACCAGGACCAAATGCTGGTGCACTACCAGCTCCAGGGGCTGCTCCGCCACCGCCACCAGCTGCTGCTCCAGCTTCTGCGCCGGGACCACCCGCTGTTAAGGCTTCTTTCCAATTTTTACCTAAATTGGTAATCTGTGTAACTTCCCAATTAAATTCAGCATCCTTCTTTAACCAACCTCTATTAGCAAGTACTTCATCGTCTGTCCAATTCATATACTTCTTAAGAGCGTATGTTTTTGAAATTGTGTTTTCCACTTGAGTAGCAGATTTAAAATTGTTAAACTTTAAGTCCATTAACTGCTGGTCTCTCATTGCTGAGAAGTGAGAAGGTGGGTTAAGAGATACGTTTATATCACTTTCTTTAAGCTTATAATCACTCCATAAACCCTTTAACTTTAAGTGAGTGATATACGTGTCTTTAATAGTAGATGCAAAATGTCTTTGTAATCTAATGATAAGTTTAGCAAACTTAAGTTCTTCCCTTAATATTTCAGCTCCATCAGCAAACTTTGTATCTGGTGTTAATCTTGTGCTTGGTACGCGTAGTGCTTTGTATAGTTTCTTTACAAAGTAATTTAAATCGTCTAATTGACCTAAGTTCTGACCACCTTTTAATGTTTCGACTTTAGTACCTTGCTCTCCTTGACGACGAGCAAACCAATAACTGTCTAACATACTTTGTGGGTCGTAAACATTAATATTACCACCTTGATTGGAATCATATGTTCTCTTAGACCAGTAATTTTGCATTAAACGTTTTAGGTATGCTTCAGCTTTTGCAGAAGGCATATTACCTACATCAACGTAAAATGCTAAACGTTCTGGTGCTCTTACTAAGCGATAAACTACAATACTGTCTTCAATTAACGAAAGTTGTTTATATGCACGACGAGCAACCTCTAAATAAGGTAAACGAATTGTTTTGTTTTCATTCCACATATGAGAATGAAAATACGTGACTTGATGACGTTCTAATGGAATTAATTCCATTCCATCTTTCTTAGGACCACCTGAAGGACCTCTGTTGTTTTGATTCATTCCTCCAGTTTTATGATCTTGTGGTACTGGTTTCTTTAACAAGTACCCTTTAATGATCATATTCTGAACATTATCAAAAATTGGGTTAATATGCTCTGTAGGTATTTGCACTAAACTAATAATACCCGCATCCTTATTATCTTCATTGATTACGTTTTCAAAAAATATTTCAGCATCAATTAAAAGCGTTCTGAAATACTCCCAACCTCTATTTTCAAGGTTGAACATATCCATAATTTGATGAAAGTTTTTCAAAAGTTCTTTCTTTTGAATATCATCTATTTTTTCGTTAATAGTAAGCTGAGCGTACTGACCTCTTTCATCTTTAACTATAGCTTCATCACACATTTCATCTAATGCATGACTAATTTCTGCATAAGAAGCCATAATACGGTAATCAGCTACTCTCTTTGCTTTATCAGTATCAATTAAAGCATAAAGATAATCATGGTACCCCTTATCAACCATTACTCCGTTTAAATTATTAATCGGGTTGTTAGGGTCTTGTACTATAGAAACTGCTTGTTTTAAGTTTCTTTCCTGCTGAGTCGTTCCGATTTTCATGAACGTCTCGAACTTTGGATTTATTTCTCCAATATTGTCGATCACGGTAGTGTTACCGGCATATGGCATTTTGTTAACAAAATTGTTAAATGCTTTTGAAAAGTAATTTGGTTGATTCTGTGCCATTGTTAATATTTACACTGTTAGCTGTTATTATATACTGGATTTATTAAATTACCACTGCTTTGTTGTTGTGCCTACTATCTGGAAGTACGGATACGCAGCTGCATATGATGTCCACGGGCCAGTCCAGTACGCACTACCTGGGGGTGTGGTAATATGTTGGTTACCTGGAGCACTGTATGCAGCTATATAATCTGGATCGGTATTATTATTATACCAACTTGCATTTGTGTTCATACCTACAGCTACATACCCAGTAGCTGAAAGATTCATTGTAGGTTTCTTATTTACCCAATATGTATTAGTTGTAGTGTTGCTGCCATTACCTTGTGCACTTAATATACTATAATATGTACCTTCCCAGGTATACGAATACAACGGCCAAACGGTAGCATTAGCACCGGCTGGCCTTGCAGCAAATGCAATAAAGTATGTACCGCCAGCTGCAGAAGAATAAACAGAGTTTGTAATAGTAGCATAGTTAGATGCAAACGAGTTGTTATACGTAGATGATAACTCTCGTGCCAGCATACCGGCTGTTGTTGCACCTGCAACATTGTTTATAACACTAAAGTAATCAGCGCTTGTAACAGTTACCCAAGTACCTATTGCAGCTGCATTATAAGCAGAAATACTAGATGCAGTAACTAACGCATTCAATATAGCATCTGTACCGGTATATACAGGGGTATATTCAACAAAGGTTTCGTTTATTGCAGTAAGATTGTTTATATACATATTAGAACGGCTTTGTTGATGATTGAGTTATTGTACCGTGACTTGTTACTGTTTGTATTCCGCTACTATCAGTTGTTACTGCACCACCTAACATTAAATATTGAGTATTAGTTATAGCGGTTAATGGAGCGTTCGGTGCTGTAATACTTGTTTGTGTTGGGTCATAAACATTTGAACCGACTACAACTCTCAAATTAGTCATATAACCCGGCCATTCTTGTCCGTAATATGTTCCAATATCGTTAGTAGGGTTTGATGACGTATAGTAATTTATAGTATTTGTTTGCACACCAGATGAACTTCTAGCTGCAGAAAGACCTGGTGTACTTCCAAGAAATAGCGTTTCTTGATTACTACTATTTCTTGTTAAAGCAAAATAATACCACTTGTTTATACTCATCGTAGGAACTGTATATGAAAACTGCCCGTGACCGCCATAACTATCTGTGGTTATGGTGGTAGAGTTAGTAACAAATAAACTCAAACCCCATACAGCATTAGCACCCATTATACCGTAAGCGTTAGTAAAATTAGGTAATTGAAACCAGCCTTCAATAGTGTAGGCACCACCAGCTATAGATATACCTGGACTGAGACTTAAATATGAACCACCGTGGCTAGTACTGCCCCCTGTAAATAATAAGCTACCTGCTAATGTAGGTACTGGGGTGACATCGTAAAAAACGGTATTACCTGTACTAATATTTCCTATTATCATACATTATATTACTGATCTATACGGAAACTTCTACAATAGTTGTTTGAAGTAGAACCACCTGTATAAGCACCGACTGCGCAATATGTACCGCCAAAGTTAAGGCCTGTTATGTTAAAGCTACCTTGTAGGTTATTATTTAAGTAAAAATCCATATAACGGCTACTACCTATTGTTCTAAACTCTAACTTTAATGTATAGAATGTGGATGCACTCACCGTAGATGCACTGGAGTTGTATACTGTTACACTACCAGAACTACTGGTTTGCCCTGTAGGATTAAACGGTATATTTAACGTATTTGTGTTGCCGTTCCAACTTGCTTCAAACTGTTCTGCAGCACTATAAAAGTGTACTTGTAAGCCCACCGCGCTTAAACCAACAAATTGAGAAAGATTAGGGTTACCAAATGGTAAAGCGCTTAATGCACTACCTATTAATACGTACGGGCCGTCTGCACCCGAACCACCAAAACTTGTAAAACTGGTTTGTACTGTGAAATCTGTTGTGTAATTTATCTGAGGTATGTTCCATACAACAAACCCGGTATAACTGTTAGTAGCAGGGGTTAACTGTACACCGTAGTTGTTACTAATAAAGCTAGTGTTACTACCGCTGAGTGAACCGCCAACTGTAGTAGGGCTACCGTTTACTATACTGTTCCAATAAAAATTAGTTCTCTGAGGATTAATTGATAAGTTGTTTAGAGTAATACTAGAAGCTGAAATCGCATTAGCGGATAAGGTTGTAATACTTACAAAACCACTAATACCAGGTGTGATGTTAATATTGCCGTTTACAGCAGATACTGAAATACTTAAAGCATTAGCAGCTGAAATATAACCAACTCCAGTGGTACCTACAGTCAATGAACCACTTACTGTAGCGCTTGCTAACGCACTTGCTCCTGAAATACCGCTATAACCGCTAATACCTGTATACCCTGATATACCAGTGTAACCAGATATACCAGTGTATCCTGAGTAACCACTAATACCCGTATAACCTGATATACCGGTGTATCCTGAGTAGCCGCTAATACCAGAGTAGCCTGAATATCCTGAGGTACCAGCAACACTACTAGTTGATACCCATTGTATGCCGTTACCTGTTGTAGTTAATACATAACCTGACGTACCTAAAGTGTTATTAGCATATATACCACCAGCGGCAGATAAGGTTCCTACGTTAATCACCCCTGACGGTCCTGGTGTTAAAATTATATTACCACTTACTGCAGAAACTTGTAATGTTAAAGAATTAATTGCAGATATAAGACCGTAACCAGTAGTACCTAATACCAATGCACCGCTTAACGTCGCACCTGTGGCGATTGCATTAAGGCCTGAAAAACCACTATAACCACTAATACCAGTGTAACCTGAAATACCAGTATAACCTGAAATACCTGTATAGCCTGAATACCCGCTAATACCAGTAAAGCCAGAGTAGCCAGAAGCCCCACCCCCACCGCCACCAGTTGCTGATAGTGCTACACCGTTTAAATAAAAACTAACCGCAGAAACACTAACAGCAGATACACTTTGAAATGTTACGTTATTAGTAGTGTTTAAACTTTGATTATATGTAGTACCAGCGCCAGAGTAACCACTTATACCAGTGTAACCTGATATGCCTGTAAACCCTGAATACCCACTTATACCAGTGTAACCACTTATACCAGTGTACCCTGATATACCTATAAAACCAGAATAACCACTTATACCAGTACCTGAATAACCAGATATACCAGTGTAACCAGAAATACCGGTATAACCTGACACCCCTGTACCGGTAGCGCCTTGTGCACCAGTAGGACCGGAATACCCGCTGTAGCCTGATTTACCCGAATAGCCTGAAATACTAGAATAGCCTGAAATACCGGAATAACCGCTTGTACTAGAGTAACCGCTAAAACCAGAATAACCAGCACCAGAGCTACCTTGAGGTCCAGTTAAACCGCTATAACCTGAGTAACCTGAACCTAGTAAAGCTGCTCCTAAACCGGCACTCATTTGTACAACAGCAGCGTTTAATGAAGTAAAATTATTATTAAGAGTTACTCTACTTGTTTGTACTTGATCTGTGGGTTGTAGTATTACAATACCACTATAGCCTGACAGCCCAGTAGGTATACTACCAGCCAATGCACTAACTTGTGCAACTGCAGTGTTTAAATTACTGAAGTTACTATTAATAATAGGTAAACTATTACTAAGAGTTTGTGTAGCGGGTATGACGGTAATATTAGCCATGTTATAATATTTATACTGTTAACCAAGTATACGTATTACCACCCCAAGTAAATGTAGACTCATACCAATCTATCTCTGTTGGGTTTACCACAGCTACATATATACCATAATGTGCGTACGGTTGTTGTACTGGCATGCCCGGATTATATGTATCATGAGATAAAATAGAATATCCAGCCGGATTTACTACTATAATATCAAAATACGTTGTACCAGCACTTAAGCTTGGAGCTTGATAGTTAACGACTAACTTATTATTGTTAATTATGCTGTAACTTAATGCTGGTAATAGCCCAGATAAAGCAGGGTATTTTGCAGATAATGAAGGAGTGTTAACGAAATCATCTAAAACTACAGTGCTGTTAGTTCCTAAAAATGCATCAGGTACTGAACCGCTTACATACACTGCGTTGGTGTAATCAAACATATCTCCTAACAACGTACACGTACCAGAAAGCTGTGCAGGAGTTAACCACCGGTCAGTATATTTTATTAATGGACGCGCTGAAACTGTAACGGTTTCATTATATGTTGTACCGTTTAATGCATTAATGGTATCGTATATAGAACCGTAATCAGCTTCGTTTGCAGGTGTGTCATTAGTTGCGTAAAAGTTGTTATTAATCTTAAAAATCCTGCCCGCTGCACCTGCATCTGACTTAAACAACCATCCTTTTATTGTAAATGTAGTATCACAGGTAATTTGGGTAGGTTGATTATTATTTACATCTATTGGGTATCCCATTTTTAGGTTACCATCCCATAATACTTCTGTTCTTATCTCCGTCCCTGGCATTGCATCATTTGTCCAAGAAATAACAAAATAAGGATCACTCCATGGAACGAAATTACTAAGAATTTGATCCATATCTGTCTGGAAGCGTGTTAAAATACTAATATTAACAACTACATTGACAGGCACTGGCTGTAAAGCATGCGTACTAGCAACATCGGTAGAATTAATGTTATAATAGTAGCCTCCTAATTTATTAAAGACTCTATTAACATCACGAGAGATTGAACCTATGCTAAATGCTACCGCAGGAATCGTTATTGTCTGAGCTTTATTAACTAAATCATTTAAGACTCTCTGTTTTGGAGAGTAAACATAACGAACTGACACGGCTGACCCTGGGTTCCGGTTATTATCGTACCGTCTTACAATAGCTCCGTCAAAAGCTTGTAAGAACTGCGTTAATAAATCCTTTATTTCCCAGTGATAGTTGTATGCCTGCACAGGTATACTTACATAATCCTATTTAAAAAGTGCCCTGGCAAAATATTTGTATTTCTTTTAATAACTGTTCCTGCAGATCCATCCAGGATATATGTAACACTAGTATCTTCTTTAGTTCGAGTGCATCTACCTGCAGCTTGGATTAAACTAATAAACATTTTCATTGTGTACCAATGTTCGTCTTTCTCTTTAAGTAAGTTAATTCGCTTACTCTCCAAAGACATATACGGCATTTTTATAATAATTTGCCATTTACCAAAATCTCCTTTTAAATCTAACCCCATAGTAAGAGAAGGACTAATTAAAACAGTGGGGTCTGACCGTAAAAAATGCTCTCTCACTATAGATTCATTTGTAGTTCCCTCTTCTCTGTATAAAAACCGTTTACCGTTTAGTTTGTTTTGTAAAGCTTGTGTAATATTAAACGAATGAGTATGTATAATACCCTTTTCATCTTTGTGATGCTCAGCTATTTGCTTAATAATATCGATAACTTTAGGTAAATTCTTACTAATTACCTGCTTATTCAACGGGTATTTATTATGAATATAAATAGGGCTCTTTTTCGGGTCAAAAGTTGACTGTAAATCTATGTATTTGTAGTCTGTAATACCTAAACTTTTTGCAAAAATATCACGATCTACAATAGTAGCACTCATTAACACTACAACTTCAGCATAATCAAATAAACAGTGTGTAAGTTTGTCAATTTTTAGTGGCATTACTACCACTTTTTCTGCATTTTTTTCAACAATATATTGTGCATCTTCCCAATGATTAACTGTATGCACTATAGAGTCGTATATTTCTTTGCGTTGCTGTTGTTTTGCTAATTCTATTTTATTTTTTTCAAACCTAGAACGATTAGAAAACGAACCAATTGCTTCTTCTAACACAGAACATACATCTGTCAACCACCCTACTACTTCTGTAGTCGATTCAGACTTAAGTTTCTCAATTTTTACATCGAGATAAGCCATCTGTTTATAATTAACAGTAGCAGAAAAGTTTTTTACTATTTCGTCTTCTAGTTCTGAACACTCATCACAAACAATAATTTGACGTTTTTTAAGATAATTAGGTAAGTTAAAGAATGAAGCGTAATTTAACACCGTAAACTTGTTAACTAGTGCTTTATTACGAGTCTCATAATATGGACATATACAATCGCTCCAACACTTTTTCTTAAGATTTTGTGCAATTACACAAGGTGCCTGATCCACAGTAAAACTATCATCAACTTCACACTGATAGTTAGTCTTACCTTTAAATATTACACCATCTTCAAACAACTTACCGTACTGATCTTGTAAAGCTTTTGTTGTAGTTAAAGCAAAGGCACCATGAGGTTCAAACCTATTAAACGCACCTTCAAAATCTTTATCATAAGCACTATAACTATACACTAATTTTGCATAATCTGAATGAGCTTCATTAGTAGTATTAGCAAGTGTTTTACTAAAAAACGACTTACCTGAACCAGTAGGTGCTTGTACAATAATAAACTTTGTACCTGAATTGATTGCTTCCTGGATCTGGTTTAGTCCAGCGATTTGATGCTCTCTAGGTTCAAATCCAGGCGGAAAGTAGTCCAGTAAAGGTTTTTCGAGTTTCATTAATAAATGTATACGTTATTATACTTGTACTTTAACGTATTACAAGCTCGAAATCGTCAAAACACTATCATAAAACCGACTATTTTTGACTTTTGTAACTCCTTTTAGAGTTAAAAGCAAATTAAAGTCGTTTTCTGCTAAAGTTTCTAATCTATAGTCAAAGCTTACCTTACCCTTTTCTTCTTCTGCAGAGTATGGAAACGGAATCTCAAAGGTTTCGCGTTTTTTATCATTAACTAAGATAAAAGACAGATAGTTGCCAGATAACTTGTATATTAGTAATCTGCCACTCTTGTATGTTTTATGTTTAAAACTAAATGTTACCTCTTTTTGCAGGAGAGGTTTGAGTAAAGTGTCTATTTTTTCTGTCATGTGTGCATGAACTGTACTTTTTCAGATTCTGTCATTTTTGACAGTACTTTATTGAAATATTCCCAAAACTTATCTGGGGGGTTAGTATTAATTGCGCTAACTATCTCTACACTTTCTGCAGGAATTAACCTGAAATCTTGCATAAAAATATCCCAGGTCATTACAAGGCCTTTTTCAACAGGACTAAAATCTAAGCTGTTAGGTGCACCGTGAAAATTCAAAGCCAAACGACCCGGGGTACTATTAAGTAGATTAGTATCGTTAGTTGCAAGCATTCTTCTAAATTCGTTTCCAGGTAGAGGTCTACGTCTATTGAATCTAAGTTCTACAACGTTAGTATTGAGTATTTGTACTAGGGTACCTGGAGACATTCATATTACTTAGCAGGTACTGCTCTGCCAAAAATACGTTCTTCATTGAGAAACACAATGTTCTTTAATCCGTTCATCTTTGCACACTTAATGCCAAAGTTACTTGGAAATATTACGTGTTCTCCTACCTTAGTTTTGCATCGAGGACCGGCAATGATGACTTTAGCTACACGCCAAGCAGACTGCACCATATTAACAGGTACAAATATACCATCTCTCATAATTTGAGTGTTATCCTCATTACAATCTGCAAACTGGCACATCATAATATCATCTAAGAGTGATTCTAGCTTCCAATCACTAAGATTAATATCAGAACCTGCGTAATTGTCAAGCTGAACAAGACCTTTAACGTTGTCTGTTTCAATATCTTCGTTTGCCTTAAGCGCTTGATTACGGTCCTCAGCGCTTAAATGCTTTAAATCTCTCTCTAGTTTATGTTGTAGATTTTTCTTCATTTGGTAATTTTAAATTAAATTGCTCTATATAGAGACTTACCTCTCTCTCTGAGATTTCAAGGTTGTTTGCAATCTTTTGTAAGGTCGCGGTACTTTTGTTACTAGCATCTTTCTTAGCTTTCTTAATATAGCTTATACGTTTAAACTTACAAGCAGGTAAAATAGTCTTTAACGTTACGTACCAGTCTTTATTAGACTCTAAATTCTTCCAATACCTGTTGGTTGTATCGTTAACTATTTGTGCTACTGGAGCAGAATGCATAGAACACCAACGCTGGATAAGGAACGGTTGAAATTCCTTATCCTCGTTGATATTGCTAATATCAGATTCCTTACCTTTATAAAGAATCTTATTGATATAATCAAACATTAAACAATTACTTTAGCAGTAGCAACAAAAATGTTATCTACCATTTGATAAAACTGTTGATGTACTTGTAATTGGAACTTTTCTGCATCAGCAGGTGAAAGATTAGTACTAAATGCAAAAGCAGGAGCTTTTTTACCAGCACTAATATTAATACCTGTATGTCCAATAGCTACATTATCTTTAGAGTATGTAATACTAACAGAAGCTTTACCTTTTTGTTGTACTATACCACCTTGATTATGTTCAGCGTGTACAATTAAGTCATCACCTTTCATTTCAATAGGTTTCTTAATATAAGTGTGTAGAGTATTAGCAATCGCTGTATTAAACAAGCGCTGAAAACATACTGCACCGAAAGGATCTAGATTAGGTATCTCCCAGCAGAAGTTAATCATAGAATCACTATAGATGTAGTCTTTTTCTAGAGAATCTTCTAAATCAATAAGGTTTAATGTAACTTCTACAGGAGCTACGTAGCTAACAATATTACCCACAGCCAGAGTCTTATCTCTGAAATACTTATAAGCAAAACGCTTGTGAATAAAATCGCCGTTATAGATAGTTTGGTCTTTGATAATCATAATAGTATTATAAAATGTATTTTAATATTTTCCAGTCCTTGCCTTATTTAAAAACCAGTCTTGTCCGATATTAAATTCATTAGTAAAAGATCTCAAGCCCGGTGAAGTATGTACGACATTAATATTAGTAGTACCGAGTTTTAATTTAGCTTTATTACATTGCAAGCTAAAATCAATATCATAAAAATGAAACTTAGCTGGACATGTCTCATCGAAACTAACACCAGCTTCATATATTTTTTTAGGGTTAAATGCTAAAAATAGCCCGTCCAACATAAGCACTCTGCCGTTTTTTCCAAAATGAGTCTTAAAAACACTATTTCTGTTTATATCTTGAGTATGGTAAACATCCCCTCTATGTGTTTCTTTAGGGCACATAATATGCCAAAGTGCAGGCGTCGTAAGCTTTGCTTCTGAACCACCTGCTAAGCCTATAACATCATATTTTGTTAAAGCTTGATGCAGTTTTTCTATCCAATCATCGTCAGTGATTAGTATATCATCATGTGCTAATACAAGTATACAATCTTCATCTTTATAGGTGTTGATAAAAGAGTTGTATACTTTAGCAATAGCGGTTTTATTATTAAATGCACCGCTTACCGTCGTGACTTTATCTAACTCTTCGCTGTTAGCGATAACAAACTTACTTCTTTTCTTAAGATCCTCAAAAGAAGAGGCTGTAGAACAGAAACTTAAATAAACATTCATTAGTCTTTAATAACTGTTTGTCTCGGTATATTAGGTATCTTGTTTACAAGCTCTTCTACAGTAAAATCATCACTGATACCTGTTTCATATATAAAGATATTATACAGTTTCATGTTTTTATCGTTAATTCTTTCTGCTAATTCAAGCATACGTTTACGGTGCACAGGTGTGTGATCGGAACATATATCACAACTTGCAGTGAACAATAACGATTCTACTAAGAGTTGTTTTTCTTCTGTATTTAACTGTAAGCCTTTCATATAGTGCTTACAGTATAATAGTTTATAGAAATAAATCTACTACTATTTACCGAAAAAATGAATTAACAGATCTGTAACGCTGCTTATCAATGCAACCCAAATAGCTGTTTGCATATGCCAATGTAAGCCTTGCTGTTTTTGGTGTTTTGCATCGCATTTATTCACAGTAGTGTATATTTCATTATGGTACACTTCCATCAAGTCTCGTGTTTCGTTAAAACGACTATCCATATCAGCCCTTAAATGCATTATATCATTATTAAGAGTTGCAACTTGTTGCATTAAACTAGGATGTCCATTACCGTCTCGTACAATTTTACTAATATTAGCAAGATCTTCTTTTACGTTGACTATATCTCTATTAATATAGTCTATAGCAGTATTTCTTTCGGGTGTTTTTTTTGCAGGCATACATTATATTTAGAATACAAAGTATGGAGACTTATGCTTGAATCTTCCGGCAGGTACTATACATTTGCAATCTTGTATTTCATATACAATTCCCTCATTTAAAGACTCACTATCTTGGAATTCAGTAGATGAAAAAGATCCAGAAGCTGGATTTGCAAACAAAGTACTCGCACTTCTAGCCAAATAAGTTTTATTAGTCTTACTATTAAAAGCCCATATAGCAAATGTACCTTTGAGTACTTCCATAGCTTCTGATACTTGTTTTTTAACTTCTAATACACGAGGTATAATACAGCTATCAGTTCTACCGGTAAAATCTTCGTCAGGAAAATACTCTCTGCATAAGCTCTCAAAATTACTAATAATACCGTTATGAGCAACTATCCAGTCACCATAAGTGAATGGGTGATTGTTAATTGCTTCAAATGTCTTCGTTTCAACAGTAGGGCCACGGGAATGATATAAAAAGTAATGGTTATGAGTATCTATACCCGGCGGGTTAAAACAATCTACAGGTTTATTAAAGATACCTTCAGTCTTTTGAACTCGGTACTGACTGTTAGAGTCTAATACTAACGCACCTGAGCTATAATAACCTCTTGCAAGATTATCTTTGTATAGACTAAAAGCTGTATCTTTATCTTTACTACCTGCTATACCGCACATATTATGTTAAATAGGTTAAAGGTTTGCAATCGTACTGTTCCCATGGAATATTACGTGAATATTTAATAGGGTCAATAGCTTTATTATCAATAAAACCTTTAATACGTGCAGCACACGATACACATTCACCACAAGCAGGGTCAGTACCTTCATAACAGGTATGTGTTTGTCTAAAATCTACTTTTAAGTCAATACCAGTCTTAATTACCTCTTCTTTAGAATAACGCATAAACGGTGCATTAACTTTAATAGTATTCTTACGATTAAGACTATAAATGTCATTAACTTTATTTAGAAACATTGAAGTGCAGTCCCAGTAACCGCTGAAATCGTCGGTTTCAACAGCACCATAAAATAAGTCTTGTGCACCGATAGATTCAGCCCAGCCAGCTGCAGAAGTAAGTAGAAGTAAGTTTCTAAACGGTACGTAGCTTAAAGGCTGAGCATTACCAATATCATCTTTAGCTTTAGGTATCTTTAAGTCTTTATTAGTTAATGCAGACATTGTAGAGATATCTCTAAAGAAATCCATATCAATGACTTTATGCTCTTTAACATTGCAAGCTTTAGCTTGAAACTTAGCACAATCGATTTCTCGAGCAATCCGTTGACCGTAATTAAAAGTTACAGCATATACCTCATCATAACTAAGAGTCTTAGTTACATAATGTAATAATACTGTACTATCCATACCGCCTGATAATATAACTAGTGCTTTACTCATATGCCTATAATAACGTCTCTTAATAGAAATTCAATGGAAAAGTAGTAAATAATGTATATGAAGAATTTGTTCCAAGACGCATTTAATGAATCCCTAGATAAAGAAGGTGCAGGAATTATGCACTATGCAGATCAGCAAGCTAAAAAGGCTGGTAAAAAGGAATTCAAACTTGGTGGTAAGACTTTTCCTGTTAAAGAAAAGAAAAAAATGGAAGATGAAGGCGCTGGAGTAATGCATTTTAAAGATGTTGAAGCTAAAAAGAAAGGTGAAAAGACATTTACGTTAGGCGGTAAAGAATTTCCTGTTAAAGAGAAGAAACATATGACTCCTACTCAAGTTAAAAAAAGAGATGTTATATATAAAAATCTTCCTAAAAAAGATATCGAGAAACGTTACGGTAAAGATATTCGTGGTAATATTGCAACCGCAAAAGCTTTAGCTGAAAACGCGTTTGGTGCATCATTAGATATGGAAGCTAAACCAGCACCTGCAGCTGCAGAACCAGATGATAATGCAGCCTGGGCTAAGAGTTTAGATAAAACCACAGAGCCTGGTAAGTTTGATGCAGCTACTAACCCAGCTCTTAAGCTTGATACAGAAGGCGTAGCAAAAGCACGTGAATGGATTAAAAAACTCGATGACATGGCAACTTTTATTAACGGTACAGACGATAATAGTTTAAATGCACAAATTAATGCATTAGAAATGCGTAATTCTATTCCTTTTAAAGGTATTGTCCGTCGTGAAGAAAAACGTATTACTAAATTAGCTGAAAATCTTCGTGGTTTAGCAGAGCTGTTTAAAACAGTTGTTACAAGTTCAGGCAAAAAGATACACGACGCTACTAGCAAAATTACGACTCGTTAATTACTTTAAACGTCTCCGGGAACTCTTCCTCGAGACGTTTTTTTATGTCTAGAGCTATAAGTTTGTGTTCTTTTTGAGTACCTTCTTCACAGCGTAACTCAAGATAGTGTATCCAACTACGCAAAGTACCGGTCATATAAATAGTAGTCTGAGTATTAAGAGGTAATATCATTCGAGCGCTTTCTTTCGCTATACCTGCTTTAATAAGTGCTTGATAAGCTTCGTAGCTTTGCTTTTGAGCGGTCGATACTTGTAATTGTAACGGTGCATCTAGTATAACAGGTTTATCTCCTACTTGTCTATTAGTTTTACCTTGCTCTCTCCATTCAATAGGTTCAAGTTCAGCTATTTCTGCATAACGCTGACTGAATTCCTGAAACGTAAACGAACGATGTCTTAGTATTTGAGCTGCTATAGCACGAGATGTAATGATTTGAAATGTACAGGAAACCTGTTCAAAAATACTCCAGTGGTGGTTTTTTACGCAATAACGCAAAAGCCGTGGACCTGTTTCAACGTTATTTTGATTACTTGGATTACTTACTCTGGCACAGTACACAATAAATTCCTCCGCGGTTAAGTACGGTTGGTTTAAAGTGCCCTCTGGTGTGACTATTCTTTTAATTAATGGCTGAGTTACTGCAATAAGTCTTGTCTGCATTATATTTTAATAAAGTTTTTATTTTGTTTGTTGTACAGTTATATTTTTTGCTTAAAAAATTAATAGATGCCCCGGTATTATAGTCTTGTAAAACGTCTTTTTCAATATGTTCAGGAAACTTTGTACGTAAATAAGTTTTATACCCTATAAGAATACGCGTACTGTCTTTATGAGACTTACCATACATAGAATTATTTTTACCGCTATGATTCACTCCTGGTTTAAATCTACCTTGAGAATTTAAAAATTCTTTACTTACTTTACCTTCCTCATAACGTTTTTTTGAAGATGCGGAGATTTTTTTAATAATTTGTTCTCTATTAGGGTGCATACTTATAGTATCTCCACCCCCGGCAGACTGTGCAACATTTAATAGTAATGCGGTTTTTCTGTATTTATTTAAATAATATTGCTCTCTAATTAAAATATCCTGCACAGTACAAACTTCTAATTTTAGAAACAGTAAGTCTTTTTTACCGTGTTTATTATATATTCGCTGTAAATGAATGTTGTGATGTTTATTGTTTTGTAGCTTATTATAGTGCCATTTCCAACGAGATTTTATTGTTTTGCTACTACCTATATAAAATCTGCCAGTTTTTTTGCTTGTTATTGCGTATATATAACACGACATACATATACTTAGTTCAAACGGGGTTAAGATTCAAGTTTGTTTGCATTTAATTTTTGAAAATTCTATTAAACCTCTCATGCCTTTATGACAGTTAGGTAAAACAAACTCGACTGGCACACTACTAGTGTTAGTAGCAATGCACATTTCATTAAAGTCTTTATACGGTACTGAAGGCCATATAAATACCGTTTCTCCTTTTTCTAAAAGCTCTTTAGTTACTTTATAAGCAGTTTTATCTACCCATTGATTATCTAATACATAAATTAAACTATGCATAGGATACGCTTTTTGTAACATATCTAATTGCTCCTCTGTAGGGTGTATACCAGCTAATGCTACACTATTACGCAAAAACATAGCATCAATAGGCCCTTCTTGTAAGAATATATAATCTAAATCAGGAGATACTCTGTCTAAATTAAAGACTCCTTTATCGCTGTTTACTTTAGATAGATACTTTGCTTTATCTTCATCTTCTTTATATAAAGCTCTTGACTGATATGTTACAATTTTACCTTCTGTATTATAAAAAGGAAACACTACTCTATTCTTATGAGTCATATCAGTTAGACTCAACCAAAGAGTTTTAGGTTTATTAATAGCAATGTTTAAACGTCTCTTATTGATAAACTCAAGAGCATCCCTAACTACCTGGTTTTCTTTATAAAATGATACCTGATTACTGTCGAATAAATTAATACTATCGTACGGTAAGGGATTAGGATTAGCTTTCTTATAAAAGCTAGACTTTTTAATAACATCTTCAACAGTATCTGCATATGAACCGGATTGTGATAGTATTTCATTAAGCGGTAAGTTTGTCATGTCCTTAACAAACTCTAATCCGTTTTTACTTTCATTACAGTTATGACAATATAGATGATCTTCCTCAGGAATATAAAAGAACCTACGTTTCTTACCAGCGCTTTTACCTTCGTGGCAATATGGACATTCCGCATTATACGTGTTAGTAGTCTTTCTAGAGACTGGACGTTTAGTATATTGAAAAAACGTCTGTATAATAAAATTCTGAGGAACGATCATAAAGTAAATATAGTATATGGGGTACCCTAAAAATAGCAAATGGATACAGGGAATTTATACACCGATAAATAAAAATAAATATGTCGGTAGTACTAATCCTGTGTACAGATCAGCTTTAGAGAGAGATTTCTTTTTGTTTTTTGATCAAAACCCTAACGTTACCGCTTGGGCAAGTGAGGGTATAGTTGTGCCTTATTATAATGATGTTGATCATAAAGTACACAACTATTATGTAGACTTAGTTGCTGCTATTAAAGATAATAATGGCAATATTCAAAAGTATTTAATCGAACTTAAGCCTTTCTCTCAAACTCAACCACCCGTACAATCAAATAAGAAGAAACGAAGCACAGTATTGTACGAACATTTAATGTATCACAAGAATCAGTGCAAATGGAAAGCCGCGAGTGAGTACGCGGCTAAGAAAGGTATGAAGTTTGTTGTACTAACTGAAAAGTACCTTACAACTCAGTAGGATCAATTGGCTCATCACGCATATTGATCTTAGGCTCGTTGTAATCAATTTCACCTGGCTCTTCTTCCGGTTCGTCTGCAACTGCTTTTCTACCCGGACGTCCCTTTGACTTAAACCCGTGCATCTTGTATAGTGCTTGGCGTACTCGATCGTACTTTGCTGCTAGCTCTTGTTTACGTAAAGCTTCTGAATCAGGTTCTTGTTCGATATCTTCTCCAGCTTTTACGTCTGCAATAGCAGTCTTTATTACTTCTGGGTCTAAATTAAGAGGTGTTTCTTCTGAATCCTGAGCATTAATAGCAGACATAACCTCTTCAGGTGTTGCCTCAGGGTTATGTTGCAAATATGTTGCCACAGCTTCTTTAGTTCTTAATGTGTCAGGTAATTCTTTATACTTTATACCAACCGGTTCAGCTACTGATGCAGCAGCAGGAGCTTTTGCCACGGTTCCTACTTTACCAGCATTGAATTCTTTTCTTGCGTAAGCATAAGCAGTTGCAGGAGATAAGCCCTGCTTCTCAAGCTCAGCTGCTCTTTTTAAAATAGCTGGATTCTTTGGCTTTGCCATTTCCGCTTCAAGTGCGGACTCAGCAATAAAATTAATAGCATCATCGAATTTCATATGATACAATACTTACTATAATTTAAACTGTTTTTTATCCGTTAATCCTAATTGATCAGCTAACATTTGTTGTTCTGCTATGTCTTTAATTAAAGAATCTTCTTCTCCAAAAAATTCACAACTATTATTAATGTACATATTCATTATAGCGATACGCTCTAACGGATTTCCGTAAACAGGTATAATGGGTGGTGTGTCATCATTATCAAAGAAACGAGACCTACCAGTTTCCCAAGCTTTAAATATACCATCAAACAAGAGTGCTATCTCTCCTCGATAAATAGGGTCAATATCTCTATTCTCTTTAGTCTGAAGTAGTACGTCATTTTCTTTACATAAAGGAATATAAAATATAATTGAATAAGACTTAACTGCTTCTCTTACTTGTATTACAGTCTTGTCAATAAAAGCTTCATCAATATCTCCTAAACCTTTTTCGAAGAGCCATAACGAATAAACTAAATTATCGATAGGGGTACGGTCAAATACCATTTTCTTTTTACCGTAGTTAGCCATTGCTTCATCAACAAGGAAGTTAAGAATCTCTTGTTGAGAGGCTTTAGTACCGTTTTTATTGATAGGTAGTTTCTTGTCTTTAATTAAATCCCGGTATGTCTTTTCAGGTTTAGTTAACTGAGGCCACTGCAGTAACATATCATTTACTAGAGTGGTTTTACCGATACATTGTGTACCGATAATACCTATTTTATTAAGCTTAGTATTACTCATTTATTAGATTTATTCTTCTTAGCCGATTTAGCAAATTCTCTCTGTATTTCATTTTTTGCGTTAGATTCTGTTACGGGGTCTTGAATACTAATATCATCATACGATGCATCTTCCCCGTTAACGTCTACCCAATCAAGTACACAGTTGTCGGGCGGGTTGTAACCTATAGCTTTAACAAAAGCATTAAACTCTTCTGTTAGTTCCTCTAAGTCGGCTTGACCGTCAAAAGTGATTTCAACTTTACGGGGTGTACCGACGTTAATATCATCTTTAGTATGCTCTAACGTGTATATAAACTTAATTTCTTGTTTCATATGTTATACCATTTCTTCGATAATACCGAGTACTTCTGCTACGATTAGCAAAATACCAGTAACCCAAAATGCACCAAAGCAAAGGCATGTACCCGCAATAATGCGGATAATGCTTTTAATGATGCTAATATTTTTATGTTTTTTAGGATCAGGAATGTCGTTCATATATTAAACTGATAACGCTTTATCCCATAATTGTAAATGTAACCTATTAGAGAATTTAAAATTATACTTCTTGCACAATTCAGCTACTATAGGACCTACCTCTAATAATTCTTTACGACTACCACACATAGGCATTATCCATACTTGATCTGAACGTACCCCTACCTCGGGATTATTAAGGTAGTTTTCTAGTACTTCATTTAAATCTGATTCTTGTTTAGCTACAAACTTAAAACAGGCGTCCTGTACAGCTAAATAACGTAAAACTTCTGGTTTATAACGTTTTTCAACAGGATCTCCATTACTAGATAATTTAGGAGATGTGGTATATGTTACTTGAATACCAAGTCGGGACCACTCTTCGTCTGGCATGATAGTACCGTTGGTTTCAAAGTCAATATGTAATTTAGGTCTACCAATATCATCAGATGTAAGGGTCTTGCTGTAGTTAACAAAGCCCCAACGATCTCTAATAAACTTAATAAAATTAAGTAATTTCTTTTGCTGCAAAAAAGGTTCACCACCGCTTATTTTAAAAAGCGCGCCATTTTTAAGTAGCTCGTGGTGTTCTCTCTCTTCCATATATTTTGCGATCTCTGTAAAGGTCATTTTGTTCTTTATACTCCAACTAACGTAACTATCACAACCAAACGGGGAGTCAACAGACTTGAATCCTTGACACGTTAAATTGCAGCTTGCTAGACGTATAAATACTGTAGGGTAACCAATATAGCGACCCTCGCCTTCTAGCGTATTAAAGCAAAAATCATTAGAAATATACATATATTCTTTATCTGGATCTACGGTATTCATATACTGGTATAATATTATAAAAAAAATACAAATCAACTGTTAATTAACCTTCGTATATAGCTGAATTGTCCGGGTGTTCCCAAACTTCTACTTTAGAACACCAGCAACGACCATTAGTTAAGCTATCTACATATTCGTTTGCAAGTCTATGGCATAATTCAGCAAATCGTTCGATACCAACGCCGTCTTCAAGTACCACTAATTCAATCATCTTACGTTGTTCTAGTAGTTTAAACATATCTAAGTCAGGGTCTTTTGCCCAAACCACTGTTTTATGGTCAAAGTATTCTTCTAAAGTAGTTTTAAGTTGTTTGAGCGCGCCGAAATCTACAACCCAGTTATTGTTATCTAGTGTATTACAAGTAAACCAAAACTTAGCTTGTAAACGATAACCGTGAATAAAGTGACAGTGACTTTGTGCATAAGGCTGTCTAAATGCAGCCGATCCTAACGGAATGACTTTAGTTGAAGTGAATTTACCCATACATTATAGTATGAGGTATTTTTAAAAGATCAACTTAAATTAACCCTTGAGTGTGTTTTTCTATCCACTTTTCTAAAATATCAGGCTTAATGTCCGGTGGAGTAGATATTACAGCATTACTATCTTCATGAGAGTCGTACAAATATCTTTGAATATATCTTTTTTCTTCCATTGTATCCAAACTTAGGAATAATCCAGATCTTTTGTCTTTTATTAAAGTATTACCCACTAATGCAACCGTTACACAGTGTATTCTTACAAACTCTTTAGGTTTGGTATAATTAACTAAATTATTAATAAATTCGTTTTTGTCGGATGCATTTTTAAAATACAAAAATATAGGTAGGTCGTCACTATTGTAAGTTTTATTTTTGTATTTAATTATCACGTATTTATTTATTTAATTAGTAAGTATTAACGTGAATTACAGCAAAAAAGGGTTAAGTAAAGAAGCAATGGACATGCCGCCACCGCCTATTCATTTCACCCCACCTGCAATGGTGCAAAAAGTTGATAAACCAGTAGGTAGCTTTTCAAATTATTATAATGCCAATATTAATTTTGCTAAACCCCAAGCAGCTCAAACAGGTGATATTACTTCCAAAGCTGCCCAATATGTAAGACGTCATGAAGGTTCGCGTAATCGTTTATACAAGGACAGTAGAAACTATTGGACAATAGGTATCGGGCATTTAGTGACACCTCAAGAGCTACCGCGTTTTAAAAATAGAGTATTATCGGATGCAGAAATAGAAAGCATTTTCGCAAAAGACCTTGCAAGTAAAATGCAGTTAATAAACGCTAAGTTTGGTGCAACATTTAATACATTTTCTGATAACCTTAAATGTGCTGTAATAGATGGCTACTTTAGAGGAGATCTACCAGGTTCCCCTAAAACAATAGATTTATTATTGCAAGGAAACTTTGAAAAAGCTGCTGCTGAATATTTAAACAATAAAGAATACCACAATGCTAAAGCAAGTGGTTCGGGTGTAGCAAAACGTATGGAGCAAAATGCAGCTATAATGAAGCAAGAAGCTAGCTTACACCATTCCGCCTAAGTTTTTAATAATATCTAAAACTTCGTCTTTATTCTTAAGATTAACCCCGCTTGACAACATCTTAATATCGTCAGCAGTTAATAAACTAGGATCTGCTTGTACTCTTACAATAGCATCAGCTGCCATAGTAATGATTTGTGTTTCCCAGTTTTGTAGCTCTCCAGGAGAACGGTCTGCTTGAGTACTTTGAGCTGGTTGCTGAACATTAACAGGACCACCATCTTGAGGTAAGCCTGCAGCAGGCGCAGCTGGTGCAGCCGGAGCATTTGCCGGTGCTGCTGGTGCAACAGGTGGAGGTGGAGCTTCTAATAAAGTACGAAATATACCGTCAGCTATTTGATTAAATCTTTTCATATGTTGCTAAGAGATTTAATAAAGTCAGGATTTGAAAGCTTTGTTACATCACCGTTGAGTTCAGGGTGAGCTTTAACAGCAGCTAATAATGCAGCATTTGCAGCCTTAATTGCATCAGCATTTTTTTGACCTGATGTCTGTTGTGCGACAGTTGCTTGATCACTAGCCTTGGTAGCAGTGGACGGATCATTCGTAATCTGTCCAGTTTGACCATCTTCTTTTAATGCTGTTTCAAGTACTTGTAAAAACTTACTTTTTGCTTTCATTTCAATATATTTACGACTTTTTTGTATATTTGCACTTGATTTTTATTGGCAATAAAGTAATATAAAGTGTCGTCGGTTTAAGGAGTATACCACATACAACAAGTTATATGTTAAAGTTTGTGGACTCAGGAGCATAGCTCCTTCGTCTCTGGTCTTGTCAGACCTCTTTAACAAGCTCGCTAGCGCTCGCTTGTATATTATATATATTATATATCTGGATTTAAATCCCATTAGATTTTGAATTGATTTAGCAAGCTTTCTAGTCCGTTTTTTGTGCAAAACCGCTTAATTTTATTGAAACTATACTTGCTATAGTCGATGGAATAGCGAAACTCCTTGAGCTCGGTAGTTACTTCTGTGCATTCTGCAGTATTTTCCTTAAAAGATACGGAACTATATGTTTTATCGGTTATATAAAGTAGTATTGGGAAACATTTTTTTACTTCTTTAATAAATGTTAATATATCCGTATTACATGTATTTTTATTAATCCAAAATATAGTGTTCTTTTTATTATCTAGTTTTGCGTATTCTTTGAAAAGCGTAGAAAGCGTAAAATAGTGTATAAGCTTGAGATAATCTTGTTTTGGGAGACTATCATAGGTTATAACGTTATACTTTTGTAATTCGGATTTAAATAAAGTCAAAGCCTCTGATTCTATATCTGTAAAATCAGCTAGATAAAGATTGTACTTGAGAGGTAGTACTCGCATTATTGGTTATTGTACTGTTTTTATTTTCTAATGCAAGCTTTTTCAATAAAGCATCTGGTGCTCTTCCGATGCGGCAGTTTATAATACCGTTGTAGTAACCCTCTTTGAGTAATACATCGTGATCGAATTGTATTTTAGCTTCATAATAAGCTAATTCAAACTTACTGTCACAAAACTTTAGTATTTCAAACTTAAACTTGTCTTTACCGATTTTTTCTATATCTTTATTAACATCATTAGAAGATGATGTGTACGTTTTCCAGTCTGTCTCTATGTCGAAGTGTCTTTTGTTTTTTCTTCCTTTGAGAGGTTTGAGTTTTTTAACACTTTTAATTTGTTTCTTTCCGAAATATGTCTTGCCAGTGTGGGTGTTAGTAATACGGTAAATAAAACCGTAAGGTAAATTATCAGCATTATAATTCTCATTTGTAACCCAGTGACCTAAATCCATGTATCCTACTTACTACATACCTGGAAAGGTTCTACGGATTAAAGGTACAGCTTCTCCGTTCATTTTCTTCTTTTTACCTTTTTTAGGTTTCCAGCCTTTACCACCACCGAATAAGTTTCTTGAATCTCCTGGTGCGTAGAAATCACCGGATTTACCTGTTGGAGAGGCGTGAGCTTGACCAGCACCAAATGCAGCTGAAGTAGTATTACCCATTGCAGCTCCCATATCTTCCAAAAGTTTAGTATACAATTTATTAAAGGTTTTCACGTAGATTTATTTAAAATATAATATATACTTAGTAAAAAATATGGATAATCTTTCTATAGATGTTGAAGATGTTCTAAGCAAGTTCCAAGCTAGACTAGAACAAGACCTCAAAATGAATGAGCTTGATATAAAAGAAAAAGCTATGCTTGCACCCACTATTAAACATAAATGGGTAGCTGAAACAACAAAGTATAAAGTTGCTCTCATTAAGTTAGAATCTGCTAAGAAGCAAAAGATTAAATCTAAAACAGTAAACTCTCCAGTTGTCTTGTCTAAAGCAGCTAGAGATGAAATCGTATACAACGATCCTGATATTAATACTATTAATGAAAGTATTGAAAAGATAAAGCTTGTATTAGAGTATTTAGAAAAAGCTGAAAAACTAACTAGCTCGTTATCATACGACTACAAGAATGTAATAGACTTGCAGAAGCTTGAGACAACATAATGGTAGTTGAGTTTCAATATGACCCGAAGCGTAAGGAAGTAAAAATCGTATCAGATTTTCTTCCTAATATTAAGGAGCACTTTAGTGTAAAGAACCCTGGTGCACGTTTTAATCGTTTTCAGAGATTCTTACCGCAACGAATATATGCTATTACACCAGCTGGTTATTGTGGTATTGGGTTAGTGCCTGGTATTATTGAATATCTCAGATTACAAAATATACCTTTTACTATTCAGTATAATCAAGAGTATAATGATATAATACAAAAAACACATATACTTGAACCAAATAGATTCAAGACATTAAGTAGTGAATTTAAGCTTAGAGATTATCAAGAAACAGCTGTTAGCAAAGCATTAAACAACGGCTATGGGGTAGTAGAACTAGCAACAGGTGGTGGTAAGACGTTAATTATTGCTAATTTGGTTTATGCTGCTTTACACCAGGTAGAACCTACTGAAAAAATATTAATAGTAGTACCAGACTTAGGTCTAGTATCTCAAACTTATAAAGATTTTACTTCCTATAATTTTCCAATGGAAGTTGTGAGTAAATGGACCGGTAATACTGAATTAGACCCTAACGCTCGTGTTATTGTAGCTAATATGGGCATATTACAAAGTAAGAATTCAGATATTAGCTGGTTTAGTAAAGTAGGCTTATTGGTTGTAGATGAATGTTTAAGAAAAAATACTACTTTAATTACACCTTCTGGCTACAAGTATATACAAGATATAAAAATAAACGACTTAGTAATGTCATATAATATTGAGACCGGTTGTAATGAATTTCAAAAAGTACTAAACGTTTGGCGTAATTTGTACAAAAGCAATGCTTATGATCATTTTTTAGAAATTACAACAGACGACGGCAACACTATACAGGCTACACCTAATCACAAGATTTACACCAAGAAAGGTATGATTAGAGCAGATGCATTATCTATTAATGATGAAATAATTTGCATTAAACCTTCGTTTTTTATGAAAATTCTAAACATAAAAAAAATACCTCGTCAAAATGAAGACGTATTCAATATAGAAGTAGAGCATAACAACAACTATTATGCTAACGGTATACTTGTAAGTAATTGCCATAAACTTCGTCGCGGTAACAAGCTTTGTAAACTTATAGATAAAATACCCACTCTACGACGTATAGGTTTTACAGGTACATTACCAGAAAACAATATCGACACCTGGAATATTAATAATTTTATTGGCCCGGTTATATTCAAGAAAACGACTACTGAATTAAGAGAAGCCGCAGGCGGTGAGTATATTGCTAACGCACAATGCTTAGCTATTAAACTCAATTACGACTTTAAACCAGATTATACGGCTGTATCTCCTGCACAAAGGTATCTATTAGAGCTTGAATATATACATAACAGCAAATTCAGAAACAAAGTAATTAAGCAGCTAGCTCATAATTTTAAAAATAACTGTCTTATTCTTATTGATCATATAGCACATGGAGAAAATCTATACAAAGAACTATCCGCATTAACGGATAAACAGGTATATTTTATACAAGGTAGTGTAGAGGTAGAGGAACGTCGTAAAGTCCAAGAAATAATGGAACAGCATAACAATGTTGTATGTATTGCCATAAGTAAGATCTTTTCTACTGGCATTTCTATAAAAAACATACATTATATAGTGTTTGCTGCAGGCGGTAAATCAAAAATTAAAACTCTACAGTCTATCGGTCGTGGATTGCGTGTTCACGAAAATAAAGACATATTGACTTTAGTCGATATTGTTGATGATTTAATTTATGGTATCAAGCACTACGACAAACGAAAAGAATTTTATGACCTTGAAAAAATCAACACTACCGAAAAAACAATTACAGAGTCCGCCTGAAGTGCCGTCTACTGTAAAGATTACCAAAGTAAAATCTTCTGGTAGACCTAAAAAGCCGTTAAGCGAAGCAGCTAAAGCTAAGAAGGTTTATTATGTAAGTCCTGCTGAATTTACTGCTGAACTTAAAAAGTATTATGAAACAGACGTGATGAGTGATAACCTTGCCATTATGATACGTAATATTGCGTACGGGTTAGCACATGCATCTAATTTTATTAACTACACATTTAAAGAAGAAGCTATTGGTGACTCTCTTATCAATATGTTTAATGCATTAAAAGATAAGAAGTATAACTTTGACAAAGGTTTTAACCCGTTTTCATATTTTAATTCTATTGCTTTTAACTGCTGGCGTTCTCGTATTAAGAAAGAAAAACGTATGAGAGATACGTTAGCAGCTTATCAAGAAGAAGTGTATAGTGTCATTGGACCTAATGTAGGTATTGATGATCCAGTAAACCCGAACAATAAACATGCAGATTAAAGGAACCGAAGTAGGTATATTTTCAGACCCACATTATGGGGTACACCGTAACAGTGAAATATGGCACAAGACAGCATTAAACCATGCTAAATGGGCTGCTGAGCAATTTAAACAACGCGGCATACAAGATATAATAATACCTGGAGACATATTTCATGATCGTAATGACATTGCTGTTAACACTCTTCACGTGGTTACTGACATCTTTGATGTATTGCGTGATTTTAATATCATTATTACCGTGGGTAATCACGATGCTTATTACCGAGATAATTCTTCAGTTAATTCCGTATCCATTCTTCGTGGTTGGAGTAATATTACTGTTGTCGATAAGCTTATCGTCGAAACGTTCCAAGGAAGAAAAATAGCTTTCTGTCCGTGGGGCCAGGATATTAACGAAGTACCTAAATGTGACTTAATTGTAGGTCATTTTGAGATTAATAGTTTCAAAATGAATTCATATAAAGTATGTACTAACGGTTTAAAGTCTTCTGATTTAACTGATAGAGCCCCTCTAACTATTACAGGACATTTTCATCATAGAGAAGAACGCAAATACAAAGATGGTACTATACTCTATGTAGGTGCACCTTATCAACAGGATTGGGGTGATTTCGGTACCACTAAAGGATTGTATATATTAGATCTTGCAGATTTAAGTTATAAGTTCATAGAGAATACTATTTCGCCGCAGTATCGCCGTTTACAGTATACAGAATTATCTGGTAATGTATATACCCCGGAAACGTTAAAATCTGTAATTGCAGGTAATATTGTAAAGTTTATAGTTGACAGAGTACTGGAACCTGTTACTTTAGAAACTATTGTACGTAAATTAGTATCCGTTAAACCAGTTGAATTTACAATCGAACATGATGTTTCCGAACAAAGTAGAATTAATATTGAAGAAGCAGCTAATAAAGAATTTAATATTAGTGTGGAGAAATCTATAGATGAATTTGTAGAGCTTATGGATATAAAAAATAAACCTGCTGTAAAGGCATATGTAAGTGATTTATATTCTAGAGCATGTAAATTATAGAAATGAAGATAGCAATACATGTTAATACTATCGACGGTCGCGGATTAGGTAAAACACCACACGACTATGGGGTAGGATTAAAGAATTTACTTAACCATGATGTAGTGTACATTACCGGTAAACAAAACGGTAATGAAGGTGTACCGCGTGTTGCTAAACAGTTCGATATACACTATTATGATGGCAATATTGACCGTACACCTAAAAATGTAATAAAAAGTCAGATAGAAAAAATTGTTGTTGAACAAAAAATTGATTTTGTTCATATGCTTAAAGCAGGAGAAGATGATCTCATAACACCTACTAATTGTAAAACAGGTATACATTGTGTGTTTCATATGGGTCAACCGCATGGTAATGTATATGCAGCTGTATCAGAAAACCTTGCCAAAAAACATAATAAGACGTTATATGTACCACATATAATTAAAAAAGTTGAACCAACTAAAGACATACGTAAAGCGCTTAATATACCAGAGGATGCATTAGTTGTTGGTCGGCACGGTGGTACAGGTACATTTGATTTAGCATTTGTACATAAGGCAATTAAAGAGGTACTAGATAAACGTAAAGATGTTTATTTTCTGTTTTTATCTACTGATGTATTTCATAATCATGAACGAGTAATGTATTTTCCTTGGGTATTACAAGAGGCAGGTATATTTAACTTTATTAATGCTTGTGATGTGATGTTACACGCTAGACAAATGGGCGAAACGTTTGGTTTATCAGTAGGAGAGTTTGCTGTATCTAACAAACCAGTAATGACATGGTCAGGTATGTGGCAAGGTATGAAACAACCTTCATACGATACAGCACATATTGATCATCTTAAAGGTAAGGCTATACTTTACGATAACGATATAGACTTAGAGAAAACTATATTAAACATGGATGTTAAACAGCTTAGAGGTAAAAACTGGGATACATTCTCAGACGTTTTTAGTGAACAAAAAGTAATAGAACAATATAACAAGGTATTTTTACAATGAAAATCGGTGTAGGTATAATTACATGTAATAGAAATGATTATTTAAAAGCTTTAATAGCTACGTTACCTACTGACGGTATTGATCAGTTAGTAGTTGTTAACGACGGTAAAGCTGAAAACCAAATAGAAGTACCAGGTACATGGCTACAAAATGAAGTTAATTTAGGTGTAGGTAAATCTAAAAATAAAGCAATGAAGTATCTTTATGATGCTGGTTGTGATTATATTTTTATTATTGAAGATGATATGCTCATTAAAGACAAGACTGTATTTAACAAATACATAGAAGCATATCAAACTACAGGTATACATCATTTTAATTACGGTCCTGGATCACCGTTTAATCGTAAGCAAAATATAGAGTTTGACCTACATAATAGACACTTACTTGATCAAAAGAGTCCTGTCAATCCTCGTATTATTGTCGAGTATCCTAATAATGTTAAGATTGCACTGTATACCCATACAGTAGCGATGTTCTCGTTCTTTACTAGAGAAGTACTTGAAAAGGTAGGCTATTTAGACGAACAATTTTATAATGCTTGGGAACACGTAGATCATACTTACCGTATTGCACTAGCTGGTTACCATCCTCCTTTCTGGTGGTTTGCTGATATTGCTGATAGTGAAAACTATCTAGAAGAAGCACCAGGAGCTATTGACAATTCATCTATTGCAGATAAAAAAGAACAATGGCATAAAAACGTGTACGGTGGTCGAGAACTATACAAAAATAAGCACGGTCATTATCCAAACGAACCTAAAAATTACACTCAAAACGAGGTTTTAAATATACTTAAACAAATTAAAAATAAGAAATGAAAATTGCAATATTAGTACCGACCCGCGAAAGGCTTAATAAAAAGCTTACCTTGCTTAATTCTATACTCTGTACAGCTAATGACATTAATAATGTCACTGTATATTTTGGTGTAGATGTGGATGATCCTAAGAGAGATACCATATTAAAAATGGCGAAAGCTTTTACTTTTCTTAAAATCGTAGATATACCCGCACAACCTAACGTAGATGTTAATATTAATAAAATATGGAACAAGTTAGCATCGGTAGCTACTGAAGAAATATTCGGCTATATTGGTGATGATATGGTTTTTAGAACAAACAATTGGGATGTAGAGATATTAAAGGAGTTTTCTGATGATAAATTACCTAAAGACAAAATTAAATGTGTCCATTGTGATGACGGTTTTCATAAGCATGCTATTTGTATTAACGCTTTTATGCATCGTGCTTACTATGATACTATAGGTTATTTTGTAAGGGATGAATTCTTAGTTAATTGGTCAGATCAATGGATGTTCCAGGTTTATAAATCTCTTGATAGGTTAACATACCGTGGAGATATTTTTATTGAACATGAACAATGGATGGTAAAACAAATTAAACAAAAAGTTAACATTACCCCTGATAGTACTACTCAAAGAATGTTAGATAGAGATAACAGTGACAATAAAGCTCGTTCAGATGGTTTCTGGGATAAACTTGGACCTGAAAGAGATAAAGAAGTGGCATTTTGGGAGAAAAAGCTTAATATTAAAGCTAATTACGCTGTTGTTGAAAATAGTTTTAGAAAGAAATGAGAACCACTCTATTTAGTTTTGGTAATTGGAACTATTATCTTACTTTAGATAAGCTTAAAGAATCTGCTGAAGGTAAAGTAGATAATATTCTATTATTTAAAGAATCAGATATACCATCTGATTTCTATGCAAAACATGTACAGCATTTTAGAGATAGAAGAGGTTTCGGGTACTGGATATGGAAGTCATATTTTATTAACAAAATGCTTGAAACAGCATCCGATGATGATGTTTTTATGTTTGTTGATGCAGGTAATCTATTAATTAGAGATATTAAACCATTATATGAACTATGCGCTAATGATGAGAAAGGTATAATACTATTTGATAATAGAGACGGTACAGATGATGGTAGTATCTGGAAAAATGCACAATGGACTAAATCTGATTGTTTTAATATTCTTAATTTAAAGTCACCTGAATATATTAACGGAGATCAAGTAAACGCATCTTATATTGTGTTTCGTAAAACAGAATTTAGTATTAAATTCTTTAAACAATTTGCAGATCTTTGTTCAAATTATAATTTAATCTCTGATGCACCTAATATTACAGAAAACTTTAACACTGCATTTAGAGATCATAGACATGATCAATCAATTCTCTCTTTATTGAGTATTAGATACAAGATTACTATACATAGAGATCCATCGGAATGGGGTAATAAAGCTCTCAATAAAAGCTCATACGGACAGCTATTTCAACATCATAGAAGAAGATATTATATCGGATGAAAATACTAATTATACAAGAATATAGCAGACATGCAGAAAACGTTCTTTATAGAGAATGTTTATGTTTTCAACGCGCATTTAAAAGTATCGGTTGGGAAGCAGATGCATGGGGTTTAGGTCATAGTAATTATAATCAGATACCGGATTTTAATAGTTATGATGTAATTTTAAATTGCGAAAATTACGGTGATCACTGGTTACCCGATCTTAATCAGTATAAGAAACCGTATAAGATACTTTATGCAGTTGATCCTCATTGTAGAGGTATACAACCATATGAACAGATTGTAAAACTACAAGGTTATAACTTTCTATTTGTTGCTGTAAGAGATTTTTCTTCCGGAGAAAATAAAGCATGGCTACCTCCTGCAGTGGATGAAGAACTATTTGTAAACAAAGGTTTAAAGAGAGATATACATATGGGGTTTGTAGGCAACTATGTAAACAGAAAAGATCTCTTAGATTTTATGACCAATAATTTCGGTCTTAAACAATGTATACAGGTTTTTGGAGATGAAATGGTAAATCTACTCAATAGGTTCACTATTGGTTTTAATAAAAACATAGCAAACGATACTAACTATAGAAGCTTTGAAACTATTGCTTGTGGTGCTATGTTAATGTCTGATAATAATCCTGCATATAAAGATCTAGGATTTGTACATGGAGAAAACTGCTTTCTATACAATAATGATATAAATCATATAAAGGATTTAGTCGAGCAAGCGTTTACTCATCCTGCACTTGTAAGTGATATAGCTAATCGAGGCTATCTTTTATCTAAAAAACATACATATAAAAAGAGAGCTGAAAGTATTGCTAAGTTCCTTTCGAGCAAGATTTAAGTAGAAAAAGTACAATATTAATATAATATTGTAACTAATGCAGTACGTTTTCTTTAAAAATATAAAAATTACTAATTTCCTGTCTGTAGGTAAAAGACCGGTTGTTATTGATTTTAAGCCAGGATTAAACATTATCACTGGTAAGAACTACGATAAAAGTGACCGTGCTAATGGTGTAGGTAAGTCCACTATTACTGATGCTATACATTTTGCATTGTATGGTACTACTATCAGAGATCTTAAGAAAGAGAATATAGTAAACAATCTGTTTCCAGAGGATTTATGTGAAGTAGAACTACAATTTGTAGTTGAAGAGAATCATAATAAAACAGAGTATAAAATTACTCGTACACTTAATCCTACTAAGTGTTTCTTATATATTAACGGTGAAGATAAAACTCGTTCCGGTGTACCGCAAACTACAGAATACATTATAGATATAATTAATACTTCATCAGAAGTATTTCAAAATAGTGTTGTAATGACCATAAACAGTACTGTACCGTTTATGGCGCAAAAGAAAGTAGAAAAACGTAAGTTTATTGAAGGTATTCTTGGTTTAGAGGTATTCGGTAATATGTTAAATATTGCACGCTCTGAATTCAATGATACTAAGCGTTATCTTGATATCGAGATGACAAAAGCAGATGAAACTGAGCGGGCATATCAAGAAAACATTAAACAAAAAGATGTTTATGAAGAGAACAAGAAAAAGCGTAAAGATGTACTTTTAACTCGTCAACGTAACAACGAGCAGGAGCTTGCTTTATTAAACGAAAAGATTAATAAACTCGATTCTGTAGATACAGTAGCTGAAAAAAAGATACTTGATAATATGTCAGCACTTAAAACTGCTGAAGGTCTATGTGATAAAAAAATAGCTAGTATCAACAGACTTATTACTGAAGCAGAAACACATATTAAGCTTAACAATGACCGTATTAAAAAACTTAAAAAGATTGATAGTAAATGTCCTCATTGTGGTAAAGATCTAGCTGAAGCTACTAACGTTCAATATGAAAAAGATAAATCTGAATGTCAGGCTGAAATACAAAAGTATACAGAAGTTATTAACACTCAGAAGCCTCTTTTAGTTGAAGCACAAGAACAGTTAAATAAAGTAGAGACTCATATTACAAACACTCAGAAGAAGGTAAGCGATTTTAATGTACGTAAAAAAGAAGTCGAGAACATTAACTCTCGTATTAAGCAATTAAATGAGTGGCAATCATCTCTCAAAGTAGATATTGAAGCATTAGATCATAACGATAATGCATTCATTGAGAGTATAAGGAATATTGAAACTCGTATCGCTGATATAAAGGTAAAAATTACCGATTTACAAGATAAGATTGATGTAATTGAATCTGCTAAGTTTATTGCTTCTGAAGAAGGTGTAAAATCGTTTATTGTTAAGAAGATACTTGAAGTACTAAACATAAGATTAGCATTTTATCTCAAAAAACTCGAAAGTAATAGTATGGTTAAGTTTAATGAGTTCTTTGAAGAAACTATTACAAACGAGCGTGGAGTTGAATGTAGTTATTTTAATTTTTCTGGAGCAGAACGTAAAGCTATAGATCTTGCAATGATTTTTACGTTTCAAGATATCCGTAGAGCACAAGCTAACGTATGGTTAAACATATCTGTATTCGATGAATTATTAGATTCGTCATTAGATGAGAAAGGTATTGAATTGGTATTGGATATAATACGTGAAAGAGTTGAAAAATACCAAGAGGCAATATATATAATATCACACCGTAAGGAAAGTATGAAATACTGTACAAGCGGTGAAATAGTCTATCTTGAAAAGAAAAACGGTATAACAGTAAGATCAACAACTTTTAATAATGAATAATTCCTTCGTTCTCGGAGCACCTCAACTTCCAATTGGAGCACCTGTTTTTGGGTCACCACTTCAGGCACCTGAAACTCCACCAGCACCTTCTGCATCTCCTAACCCACCAGCTAACATGGCTATTAGTTTTGCTGCTGACCATGGTGGTTGTGGTTTTTGGCGTATACACTGGCCAGAGGCTTTAATTAACTCATCTGGTAAAGGAGTTATTACTAACTCTACAATGATGCTTTTAGATCCGCGTTATTATGCTAACGTAAAATCTGTAAAGATACAACGACAAGTCACTGAACCTCAATTGCAGTTTGTAAAGTTTTTAAGAGATACATCTAATAAAGGTAATAAGTTTAAACTCTATTATGAGATTGACGATGTTATTTTCCCTGAAGACATCCCGTTATATAATAAATCTAGACAAGCTTTCGTTGATCCTATTATTGCGAAAACAGCAGTTGAGATTATTAAGCATTGCGACGCTATTACATGTCCTACTAAGTTTATGGCAGACTACTACACTGAAAAAACAGGTGTACCTGCAATAGTAGTACCTAATTATTTACCTAAGTTTTGGATAGATCGTTTTTACGATAAAAAGAAAGTAGTTGACAACTTTGATTATAATGTAAAGAGACCGCGTATCGGTTACGTTGGTAGCCCTACACACTTAAATGTTGATAGATTACCTGGTATACAAGATGATATTGATCCGTATATACCTATTATACGTAAAACATATAAACAGTATAAGTGGGTATTCATGGGTGGTGTTCCGTACGAACTACAAGATTTAGTACGTTCTGGAGATATTGAATACACTCCATGGAGATCATTATATGATTATAGTTATGCATTTGATGCATTAAAGCTTAATTTAGCATTTGCACCTTTACAAAATAACAAGTTTAATTATGCAAAAGCACCTATCAAGTATCTTGAAGCTGGTGCGTTAGGTGTACCTTGCTTGTGTCAAGATGCACCACCATATAATACAGACCCAGTTGCACCTTTAAGGTTTGATACCCCGGATGAAATGATGGATTTAGTTAAGAAGCTTTGCAATAACCGCAAACAATACTTAACTGAATCGGATCATGCACGTAAAGTAGCAACTCAATACTGGCTTGAAGATCATATTGACGAGCACATGAAAGTTTACTTTCCTTCTTGATTAGTTTGTAAGATGGTACATAATATGTTTTGTGTATCGTAACGTATATTACAATTCAAGAGAAGCATTAGCATATCTATTTACCTGGGATAAAAACGGTAAACGGGTAGTTAAAAAGGAACCTTATAGTCCCTATTTCTACATAGAGACTAATCAGGACAATGCTGATGCTTTGTCTATTTTTAAGACTAAACTAAAAAAGAAAGTCTTTCCTAATGCCTTCGAACGTAATAAGGCTGCACAGGATGGTGCTATTAAGAGACTATTTCATAATATTCAGGTAGAACAACAGTTTCTTATTGAGAAGTTTAAAGATGAATACGAGAAACCTGAGTTTTCTGCTAACCCTTTAAAGGTTTGTTTTCTAGATATCGAAGTCTATTCTCCAGATGAGTTTCCTGAAGCTAAGGATGCTAAGCATCCTATCAATCTTATAACGATATATGATAACTTATCTGAAACGTTTTATACCTGGGGTTGTAAACCTTATACCCCGTCTCGTAAGAACGTTGTATACACAGAATGTAGCGGCGAAATAGATCTACTTAATAAGTTTCTAGAATTTTGGGAAAACGATTACTACCCAGATATCTTATCTGGTTGGAACACAGACTTTTTCGACTTTCCTTATACTATTAACCGTATCAATAACTTATTAGGTGAAAACGCTGCTAAACGTTTATCACCGTTAAAAAGTCTTTGGTGCCGTAAAGGTATTTTCGTTAAAGGACAAGAGTTAGATCGTTGGTATATTCATGGTATGTCTGCAATGGACTATCTTGAAGTATATAAAGGCTTTGCGCGTGGTTTATTAGAGTCATATGCACTAAACTTTGTAGCACAACATGAGTTAGGTGAAGGTAAACTAGCTATCAATGCTACTAACTTAGCTTCTTTATCTGAAAATGATTGGAATAACTTTGTAGACTATAATATTCAAGACGTTGACCTGTTAGTACGAATGGAAAAGAAATTGCAGTTCTTTAAGATCATTCGTATGTTAGCTTATAAAGGGTTAACTAGCTTTGAAGCTGCACTAGGTAAAGTTCAGATTGTTACCGGTTGTGTTGCTTTAGAAGCATATAAACACGGCTTAGTTATACCAACGTTTGTGTCTGGTCCTACTAGAGATGAAATTGAAGGTGGTTATGTTAGAGATCCAGAACGTGGTTTAAAGACCTCTATCGTGAGTTATGACGCTAACTCTCTATACCCTAACACTATTATTACTCTTAATATCTCACCTGAGACTAAGATAGGTAAGATCTTACGTAAATCTGACACAGAGACAACACTATTATTAGCTAACGGTTCTGAAAAGACAGTGCCTAATGAAAAACTTGAAAAGTTGATGGATATAGAAAAGTTAGCTATATCTAAAGCTAATGTTTTGTATACTCAGAAAAAGAAAGGTGTAGTACCTTCGTTAATTGACGGTCTTTATAGTGAGCGTGTAAGAAATAAGAACCAGTACATTGATTATAAGAAACAACTAAGTAATTTAACCCCAGATACTGATGAATATAAAACGTGTAAGTTTAATATGGAACGAGCTGACACCATCCAGCACGTCATTAAGATTCTTCTCAATTCTATTTACGGGGTTTTTGCTAATAAGTTTAGTCCTATTTGCGATAGCGATCATGCCGGTAGTATTACTCTTACTGGGCAGTCAGTGGTTAAGCAGGCAGGTGTCATCCTTGATACATATGCTAAAGAAAAATACAATGTTGACGTTTCTCTTAACATATATGGTGATACTGACAGTACTCATGTTACTATTCAACCGATTGTTGATAAGCTTAAGATAAAGTTATTTGCTAACGGTAAAGTAACTCCAGAAGGTTTAGATTTAATTGATAAAGATATTGGTACATACTTAAATAACGAAATTAAACGTTGGTCTGCTGCAGAATTTAAGTCTACCGATCCTCGTTACTTCTTTAAACGTGAATCGATTTGTGATGTAGGTGTTTATCTACAGAAAAAACGTTACATTATTCATGTACTAAACGATGAAGGTGCAAACGTTAATAAGTTTAAATATGTCGGGGTTGAAATCGCTAGATCTACTACACCTAAGAAAGCAAAAGAACTGATTAAGAAGGTTATTGAGAACTCTTTGTTAGGTCAGGATCAAATAAAAGCAAACAGTCTTTATAAAGAGGTTTATGATGCTTTTAAACTGTTACCTGTTGATGAAATAGCTATTCGTGGTGGTCTCAGTGATTTAGAGAAATACGAAGTTAAAGCAGATGGCTTTAAAATCGGTACAGGTACTCCAAATCACGTTAAGGGTGCTTTATGGTACAATCATTTGTTGAAGCATTTGAAGCTAGAAACAAAATACGAACGGATTACTTCTGGTGGCAAAGTAAAGAAGATTTATATTGCACCAAACAAGTATAATATCGATACTCTTTGCTATCCTTACAACTTTCCACCAGAATTTAATGAGTTTCAAGTAGACTATATTGAAATGTTTGATACAATAATTAAACCGCCTATATTAGCTGTATATGAAGCTATTGGATGGCGATTACCAGATTTAACTAACGAAGTAACAACAGACCTATTCGACTTATTCACATGATTAAAATATCTCACGAATCTCCTTTAAGTATGCTCGAGATCTCTCGTACATACAACGATTACTGCTATGCACTCGTGCACCTCTTTGAAACTCACCCGCAATACTATAAGTTCTTTGAAGATAGTGTTAAAATGGGCCGCCATGTTTTGCTAGATAACTCTATATTTGAGTTAGGTACCTCTTTTGACCCTAAACGCTATGCACACTGGATACAAAAACTAAATCCTACAGAATATATTATACCAGACGTATTAGAAGACTGTCAGGGTACTATAGATTCAGCTAAGAAATGCTTATGGAAAGAATGGGACTTTGTTAGTAATTCTAAAACTATTGGTGTTGTACAAGGTAAGACTTACGGCGAGTTAGTTAAGTGTTATGTAGCTTTAGATCAAGAAATTGGTGTAGATAAGTTAGCTATATCATTTGACTATTCTTATTACCTCAAATTATTCCCGCATCCTAACAAGTGGGTATCTTATATGATGGGTAGAGTAATGACTTTAACTCAGTTAATGAATGACGGTATTATTAATAAAGATAAACCTCACCATTTATTAGGTTGTGCACACCCTAGAGAATTTAGTTTCTATCAAGGACCTGAGTATAGCTGGATAGAAACACTAGATACTTCATCTCCTATTGTACATGGTATTAAAAGAGTAAGATATACTGATGCAATAGGTAACTGGAAGAAAGAATCTACTAAGCTAGTAGATCTTTTAGATGTAGTACCAGATGAAATACAAGAAAGAATTATTGCAAGTAATTTAATTCAGTTTAGAAACTTTGTTAATGGATGACCACTTTAGAAGCTATAACTAACTCAGTACATGCAAACTATCCTCACTTACTGGCCAATTCTGTTTATATCCGCGATTATTATTTTTGGGATTGTATTCGTAATAAAGAACTCCCGGTAAAAGAGCTTGCAGATGTTAAACCTTACATAATAAAACACGGTATTGTTGACTTTACGCTTGTTATTTTCTTTAGTGATAATACAATAGGGTATCGACTAAACATATGAAACGTACCTTAACTTGGAAAACATTTTTCTCTCAGAGCGGCTCTGAGATATACGAAATATCTAAAAATATTGGTAGGTTTCCGGATGCAATTATAACTAATAAAAGCTTTGAAGAAATGGATAAAATTAATCCTGATCTTCTAGAAAGATGTTTTGATCGTTTTATATTTTTACCCAAGAAACCGACTGTAGAAGAATACCGTGAAGCTATTAGAAATGCTGATGTTATTACGCTTCACGGTTATCTTCGTATATTACCACCAGAGATCTGTGGTAGATTTAAGATATACAATGGGCATCCAGGTCTTATTACTAAGTTTCCTGAATTAAAAGGCAAAGATCCTCAAGCTAAAGTATGGTATAAACACTTCGAAAAACCGTACAAATTACACGGGCATGTTATTCACGAGGTAATACCAGAAGTAGATGCTGGTAAAGTCGTGTCTGAGAAAGAGTTTTATAGCGAAAGTATTTACAAAGAATTTAATAGTTTAAACGATTATATTGTAAGATTGCATAAGCTAGCAATTGAAAATTGGGTTGGCTTTATGCGAAAAAGTCTATTAAATAATAAACTATGAGAACAAACTATAAAGCTGCAATTTGTGGCGCTCATTCACAAGGTAAAACTACTTTAGTAAAAGCTCTAAAGAATGAATTATTGTTAGATGATAATCATTTTTCTTTTAGAACTAACTTAACGAGAGGTTTAAAAGACTTAAATGTACCTATTAATGAAGGTGGTACTTCTTTAACTCAATATTTGGTAATGGCTAGACATTTAGAGTATGGTTTAACTCCGGGTAACTGGATATTAGATAGAGGTGCTTTAGATGGTATTGCTTATACTACTTATTTTTATGAAAAAGGTCAGGTAAATAAAGACGTATATCAAGCTGCTTTAGTTGTTTACGAAGAATTACTAAAGACTTATGATAAGATTTTTTATGTCGTACCTGAACTTGATATCAAAGATGATGGAGAGAGAAGTACAGGTAAAGAGTTTTTTGACGGAGTTGTAAAACAGTTTGATTTCTATCTTAAGCATTTTTCAATGCCTACTGATAAACTTGTTTATGTATCAGGTACAGTAGAAGAAAGAGTTAATAAAGTAATTACAGAGATAAAGAAAGATTTCACCAATGAGCTATAATACTAATAATATTGACAAAGTACTTGGTCAGAGAGTTGACTCTCCTACCACTTACACACCAGAGATTTTGGTGCGTGAAGAGCGCCAACGTAACCGTACCCATCTTGATCTTAAGAACGGTTTCTTACCTTTCGTAGGTCACGACATTTGGAACGGTTATGAATGTAGTGCATTAACAGATAACGGTTTACCTGTTACTTGTGTTGCTAAAGTAGTTTATTCTGCTGAAAATGATTTCATTGTAGAGTCTAAGTCAATGAAGCTATACTGGAATTCATTTAATATGCAGAAAATGGGTAAGAACACTAAAGAAGTACTTAAGAACATTAAGCAAACAGCTTCTAAAGACTTATCTTTATTACTAGAAACTGATGTTAAAGTAGAGTTATTTCCTCAAACAGTAGACAAAGAAACTAATGTTCAACGCGATGCTTGGTATAATAATTACAACCAAGAATTCTGGCCTGTATTAGAAAAGACTAAAGGTGCAGAAAAGATTGAGTTTACTGTATTTAACGAAGATGCAAAACTACTACAAGTAAACGATCAAATTACTGATGTAAGTTACCGTTGTATGAGTACGTTACTACGCTCTAATTGTAAGATTACTAAGCAACCAGATTCAGGCGATATTTTCATTTATTATAAAGGACCTAAAGCTGTTACAGAAAAGTCTTTATTAGAATGGATTGTATCATTCCGTAATGAATGTCACTTCCACGAAGAAATCTGTGAAGCTGCTTACAAACGCCTTTGGGACTTATTAGAACCAGATGAACTATTAGTAACTTGCTTTTATGCTCGTCGTGGTGGTTGGGATATTGTACCAACTCGCGCTTCAAGTAAAAAGTTACTAGATAAACGTCTTATTGACGTAAAGCACCCTTATTTTAAGTTTCCTCGTCAATAACCTTGATAAAAACAAAAACTATATTAATATAAACATATGAGCCAAGATAAAATCATAGTATTCCTAGACGCTATTCAACGTACAATTATTGCTACTCTTGTTGAGCAAGACGATGCAACAATTACCGTAACTAAACCAGTTATTCTTAACGTATCACCTACGCAAGATAAAAAACTACAAGTACAGCTTTATCCAGTATTCTTTAGAGAGTTTACTGCAGATAGAGACGTTTTTGCTAACTGGACATATTCAAAGAGTTCTATTGTATTAAGCACAGCTGAAATTGAATCAAACCTCAATTTACAATATACTCAAATGTTCCAGACAGCAGCTGCTTCTCAAGCTAACTCAAATACCCCTGTAGTTAAGCTATTTGACGAATAATCTATATGGTAAAAAAATCTAACAACGAAGAGACAAAAGCCTCTTCAATGAAAGATATCTTTGAGGCAGTAGACGCACTAAATGCAGATGCGTCTCTGCTTTCAGATGATAATTCTCTTTCTATTGTAGGCGACTGGATCGACACGGGTTCATACGCTCTTAATGCTATCTTCTCTGGTTCTTTATATAAAGGCATACCAGTAGGTAGAGTAACAGGCTTTAGTGGTCCTTCAGGTGCAGGTAAAACACTTATCGTTAATAAGATCATTGCTAATGCACAAAAGAAAGGTTACTTTGCTGCAGTATGGGATACAGAAGCAGCAGTAGATAAGCAATCTGCTGAAGGTGTTGGTATTGACCCTAAGCGTTTAAAGTACTATCCTGTAGAAACAGTAGAAGATTGCCGTAACCAAATCGCTACATTCTTAGATAAGATTATTGCAGCTAATGATCCTAATTTAAAGGTTATTATTGCTATTGATAGTCTTGGTAACTTAGCAAGTGCTAAAGAGCTTCGCGACGTTACTGAAGGTAAGGATGCAGCAGATATGGGTACAAAGGCTAAAGCAATGAAATCTATGATGCGTGCTTTAACCTTTAAGGCAGCTAAAGCTCGTGTGCCTATTCTCTTTACTAATCACATTTATGATAACCCAACCTCACTCTATCCTGAACTGGTTAAAAAGCAGTCCGGTGGTTCTGGGCCTATTTATCTTGCTT
>Ga0208253_1000050_pt1 | contig 51534 bp, 56 predicted proteins | sample CryBogCBE10Oct08_FD_184573 | JGI IMG/M metagenome (GOLD analysis project Ga0208253, IMG submission 184573) | Freshwater microbial communities from Crystal Bog, Wisconsin, USA - CBE10Oct08 (SPAdes) | ecosystem: Environmental > Aquatic > Freshwater > Lake | place: Crystal Bog, Wisconsin, USA...
CTACAAACCCAAATGCTTGAGCTATTGGGATCCAGCAAAGATTCCAACTCAGTCAGTGAGTGTTAAGGAAGCAGGCGCTGAGGCACTGGCCAACTACCTAACAGCATTAGGCTTGAAGGCCTATGCAGGCAGTCGTTTAGACTAACCAAAAGCAATGACACGGAGGCAACTCCGTGTTATAATTAACACTTAATTAATTCACAAGGAGCGAACTTTGAGCAGACTAATTAACTTAGAAACTATGGCTACACGTAAATCAGCAACCAAACCCAGCAAGGTCGATGTCTACAGTTTGGACATGGACGGACAGGCAATCCGAGAAAAAGAAGCTAGACTGGCACAAGAGTCAGACGAATCAATCCTCACACGTCTGCGTGAACGATTTGAAATCTTAGATGACATGACTCGTGCGGTAAAGAAGGGTGATGTTCGTGCTATGATTGTGACAGGCCCTCCAGGCGTGGGCAAGAGCTTTGGCGTAGAGAAGGTGTTATCAAAGCATGATGTGTTCGCTGATGTGGCTAATGATCAGAAGCTGAAGAAGTACGAAGTAGTCAAGGGCGCAATGAGTGCCATTGGACTCTACAGTAAGCTCTATCACTTCAGTGAGAAGAAGAACATCCTAGTGTTCGATGACTGTGATAGCGTATTGATGGATGACTTGAGTTTGAACATTCTCAAAGCCGCATTGGATACCAGCAAGAAGCGTATGATCCATTGGAACACTGACAGTCGCTTATTGCGTAGTGAAGGAGTGCCCAACTCATTCGAGTTCAAAGGTGGTGCTATCTTTATTACCAACATCAAGTTCGATCACGTTAAGAGCAAGAAGCTCAGGGATCACTTGGAAGCATTGGAGTCACGTTGCCATTACTTGGACTTGACTATTGATACAGAGCGTGAGAAGCTGTTACGTATTGAGCAGGTAATCCGAGAGCATGGCATGTTAGATGCATACGAGTTCAGTGACTTAGACAAGGAGTTGGTGTTAGACTTCGTTAAGGAGAACACCAGCCGCTTGCGTGAGCTCAGCTTGCGTACTGTGCTAAAGATAGCAGACTTAAAGGCTAGCATGCCAGGCAAGTGGAGAGCAGTAGCAGAGGTAACGTGTATGCGTAACCGTTAACAGTTACAGGCTACAGCATAGTAGCCAGGACACGCCAACGATTCGCTCCCGGTAACGTGTCCACCTAAAAGGTCCCATAAGCCCGATTCGCTCCCGGCAAGACCTTTTGTGATCCCCAGAGGCATAACAGTCTTTGGGGATTTTTTTTGGGTGGGGGACATACAATCGAAAAAAGATTTTGTCGGAGGGTGGGAGGCATGCATTTTATTTTATTGTTGTAAAACTGCAACAGCGCATGCCCATAGGTTAGAAATCACCACCCTGAAAGGAAAAGTACTTCTTTTAAAATTTTCGCGGGCAATCTAAACGGATCCCCTAGGACCCATTCTCTACTGTTACTTGACTATGCCCCAATTAGGATTCTCTACACTAGAGTCCTTATTATCTTTATACATCCGATCAGCTTGTTCTACAGCATGTTTAATCCAACCAGGCAAGCCTATTATAGGTATCTGTCGGTCTATAGTTCTAATAACCTGTGGGATATTTGGATCGTCTTTAGACAATTCTGGCTTTACGCTAGCAACAATCTGATCATACTTGCCACGCCAACGTTCATTCCCACTGCCCGGAGTATAAGGACTCTGCATGTACAGTGCATGTATAGTGTCTTTTGGCAAGTAAAGTGCTAGTGTAGCCATTAGTGTTGGATCGCCAAATACTGGATCTTGTTGGGTTATTTCATATATACGCATCGAGTATTTACCCTAAAAACAACCCCATGAGAACTATAAGTACTGGTCAAAATTTTTTTGCGCTAGAAAATTTAATCTAGGCTAGAACCCATTTGGCGACCCATCATGAGCAGAACGCTAGTTCGCGTTTTACCGCTTGCTACTTCGTAGCTAGTGTAATTTTTTTCCGCTCTGCTTCGCAAATTTAAAATTTTTCCGGCGCTTCGCTTAGGTCATAGCTACACTGAACGCCGCGCTGATTGCACGTATTCTAGTGTCCAAAGTAGTCTGTACTAGACTAATAACGCCCGATTGTGCTTGTATACTAGTGCCGTCCACACGTACTGCGCCCAAGGTCGTTGTTGTAGCTGTGGGCAATTGATACTGTATTTGACCCTGTCCGTTTACTGTTATACTGGTATTATCAATCTTAACTCCGCCCAAGGTCGTTGTTGTACTTGTGGGCAAGAGATACGGAGTAAATGACAATACGCCCGTGCTGGGTGTGTATACTAGAGATTCAGCTCCTGCTGACTGTGTTGCTACAGTTAACTGAGTACTTAATAGTATTTCCCAGTTGACTGTTTGGCTCGCGGTCTGTGCATTAGCATCCCTAGCAGTGATTGTAAATCCTGAATACTCTACTCCTGCTTGTGTGGGTGTTCCTGATAGGGTTATTTGACTAACATTGGTCAAAGTGCTCCAAGCTAATCCTTGGGGGATTGTGCCCGTAATAGTATATGTATAAGGTGCAGTTCCGCCCACTGCTTGGAATACTGCACTGAAATATACGTTTTGTGTGCCCGATATACTAGCGGGAGTTATTTGACTAATCTGCGGGTAACTAGTCACTTGAACAGGCGCACTAGGCCAACTGATAGTGACCGTGCTGTGTGTAGTGCCTGTTAACCCACTGGGCCATGTGCTGACTGTATAACCATTGGCTACCAGTACGGGCTGGATCAAGTTGTAGTCCGTAAGGCTCATGCTCCAAGTGATGGAAACTAGCCCCAGTTGACTTTGCTCTGCTATGAGATCAAATATGCCCTGATAGTTCGCAATGAGATTGGCATAGGCTTGTGCCGCTGTAGTGCTGACTAATTGTTGAACGGCTGTGGTAGCTTGACTAGCGGTAAAAATGGCCATCTCGTGTCCTAAAACAATATTTATCATGCCCGACTCCAAGACTAACGGCATAAATAATAACATATTATGCTACCAAGGAGATAGATTTTAATGGATCCACATTTAACAATTGATACACCACGATTCCATCAACGTGTGGCTGAGTTTCCAGGTAGACTACACAGTTTGCCTTTTTACACTACAGCCCTACAAGATATATGCCAAAAGCACCTACGTCAAGTAGATCTACATCATCACAATCAAAAAGATTCTGATGAAATTCGTCAAGAATGGATTGACAGTTGCCAAGCTGATTTTACCCGTAAAGGTATTGAAGCTGACATGAACGCTATCCTAGCCATAGCTGACGACTTGGACTTGTTCCAACGTCACAGTGATACATTCCAGCATACTGCTAAACCGCATCAAATTGCCCAGCGTATTCCTGATATTATATCACCACTGGATAATCAACACTTGAATATTCCACACAATCAGGGTATTCATCCTAATGGCGAACACAAGCCATTAGATGGTGCTAGTACAGACGCTAGTACAGATACACCTGATGCTACAGCGACAACAGATACACCCGCAGACAAGGATACTACAGCAACTCCAGCTGCCTAAGTCCAGTGTAGTAAAAATAAAGTGCGGTGTCGATCGTACTTAAACGCTACGCCAACGTGATAAACTTCGCGAGCAGTGGCCCAAGTCCATCTACTGTATTTGGGCCCTGTATATTGTAGTAGCCACTGTTCAATCTGCACAATTCCATCAATCCAATCAATTTGTTCCAATGTCTGATGCGGCCAGTCTACATCTGCAAGATAATCGAAATCGTGCAAGCAAGGAGCATAATCCCATAGTGGCATGTGCTGTGGCATTAAATATTTATAGTCTAATAATAATTTTAGTTCGACACCGATTTATAAATATTCCATGAGACAATACGATATACTTTTAGTTAACGGGTGTAGTCACACGTTTGGTGCTGAAACTATAATAGACGGCGATACTAATAATCCCGAAAACCCTAATCACAGCTGGGCCGCTCACTTGGGCCAAATACTAGGTGTCAAGCGTGTGGATAATCTTGCTGTTAATGGCAACAGCAATGATAACATTTATCACGAACTAGTGCATCATACCTTGACTAAAATTCCCCCGCACTTGAACACCTTGTGCATAGTACAATGGACCAAATGGAATAGAGTAGTTTATATTAATCCTGAAAATGTCGAAGAGCAAAGTTTATTAAATCCTTACGAAATTACCAAACCCCATATAAACAAACAAGTCAGAGAATCTTATGTTAATCATCTAAGTAGAGATCCTAAAACTGTACTAACTTGGATGATAAACCAACATACACTAAATGGATTTTTTAGACTGCGCAATATCGATTTTTGTTTCTTTCATATAGAACCATTTCCCCTCAGCGGGATTCCCAAGAGATATCATGTTGATATAGATCACATGACTAACCTAATGCCCTGGGGAAGTTTATGGACTAATCACATGGACCAATATGCTCCTTGCCAAAAGTACGGACACTATCCGGAATCCGCTCACAAGCAGTGGGCACAAGATATATACACTGTATTAAAACATAGATATCAAGAACATCATGCCTAAGATACCTCTTACTCCGCTAGCATATAATAAGATTAAAGCCTTGCAACCAGAACCAATTCGTCGTGTTACATTTAACATGACTAGATTTATCAACATTTATCAATACGACAACAAGGCCTGCAATGAAGCTATCATACGAGCTATCAGAGAAGAAGGCGGTACTCTTACTAGAGAAACTGTGGTTAAAGCCTATATGACCGATTGGATACTTAAACTAGATCATAACGCAGAACCTTACAGTGATTTTTTTGCCTTTATCAACAATAGTTTGACCACAAGCATACACAAGCTATCGGGCGTTACTAAAGAAAAAATACGCTATAGATTTGCCAACATGTGGGGTGCAATTTATAAAGATGGCGACTATACTCAATCGCATAGTCATGCGCCCACTCAAATAAGTTTTGTCTATTATCTCATGGCAGATCCTATAGATTCTAGTCCTTTGGTATTTGATGAAATTGACTACAGTATTACACCCAAGACCGGCATGCTGGTCATGTGCCCAGGATGGCTTACACATCATGTGCCTCCTTACAAACCACTCAGCGTGAATGATCGTATCGTTTTAGCTGGCAACATTGAGATGCTATGATAGACCCAAACGCCCGTATTGATTTTTATCTTAAACGCTTTGTGAACATTTATCAAGTGCATGATCCAGAATCTGATGAAGCTTTGATCAAGATAATTAGAGATGAAGCTGTAAGAAACAGGCGACCCAGCAATGTTCAAGCCGCGGTTACTTGGGCATTAAAAATAGATCATAATGCTGATCCGCAGAGCAGATTTTTTAGTTTCTTAAAAAGAAGTTTAGAAGATGCTTGGGGTAATTTATTGTGTGAAACTGCTCCTCCAGAACCTTTAAGATATCGCATTAGCAGTATGTGGGGTGCTATATATCAACAGGGCGACTGGGCAGACTATCATACACATGGACCCAGTAGAACCAGTTGGGTTTATTATCTACAAGCTGATCAAACTACAGGCAAAAACTCGCCTTTAGTTTTTGATAATACTGGATACGAAATTATACCAGCTACTGGGCAACTAATTATGTTTCCTAGTTGGCTAGGGCATAGCGTTCCTAAATTTGAACCCGGTGATAGTAGCGAGCGCATTGTGCTAGCGGGTAACTGTGAAATAGCAATGTAATGCAAGAATTAACTTTACCCACTAGTAAATTTTTTAATATCTATCAGTATGACAATATGGCATTCAATATTGCCACTATTGATATGATTCGTGCCGAAGGCGGCAGTCAAACTAGACAGACTAATGTACAGGCCTATATGACCAACTGGCGATTAAAACTGCCCCAAGATCAAGATCCTTACCAGGATTTTTTTAATTTTTTAAATGCAAATCTTATTGATACGTGGAGTAATATGCTAGGTGGTGTTCCCGGGCCATTTCAATATAGTATATTCGACATGTGGGGCGCTATATACAATCAAAAAGATTTTACTAAAACGCATCAACACAGACAAGCTCAAATCAGTTTTGTTTATTATCTGCAAGCTATTGGAGATAACATTGCTCCATTACTGCTAACAGATATAGAGCAAGAAATTATTCCAAATACTGGCATGCTGATCATGTTCCCTGGTTGGATGAATCATGCTGTTCCTCCGAGCCAAGCATCTACAGAACGTATAGTGCTAGCCGGTAATATTAGTATACCGCTAGACAGTTATTAATCTTGTTTTGTGTAGTAACGATAGTTTACACTAGTAGAATTTTCTTTGTAAACTTCAGCGCCATTCTTTAAATGAAAACGGCGTGCCATAGGAGTCTGAGGACTTAGCGTTACAATGTTTTTAACTTCCTTGTACTCGTCCAAAATCCAACGTGCGGCCTGCTTGATTAGCTCCTGACCAGCTCCAGGACTGTAACTCCAAATAGTATAAAATACTGCGGTATTGCGGTCTTTACCCATGTTAATTAAATCTTCCTCAGTAGAAGGAATGTCGCTCAACCATTGCATACAAGTAGCGGCTAGTACTTCTTCTCCTGCTTTAAGAATTAAAATTTCAGCGGCTTCGTTGATACGTTGTTCTAAAGGAATATGTGGACGTACTGGGTCGTCCTTGATAAGTCTGGTCAGAGGATCACTGATGTCTCGGATATGATGTAATTGCATGGTCGCTACCTGGTTATTATATAGGTACTTATCTCTTTGATTGAAATTTCATCAATTTCAAATATCATCGCCTGGCAAATTATTTAATAATTCTCTTAGTTTACTACTTTCTACTTTAGCATGAATCTTAGGTGCAGGAGCTCCGTCGGCGATTTCACCGGTTGTTGGATTTACTGTTTGTCTTTGTTTGATACTGTTTAACAGTACGCTACCGGCACTAGCAGATCCTGATCCATAACCATCTTGTTCATCTAAGTCTGAAATACGTAGTGTATCAATATTAAATTCCAAATCAATTTTCATACCAACACCACTACTCGAACGTGTTTTCATCAGCTGAATTTGATAACGTCCACGCTCACGCATAGCACGACTTGTAAAGATACCAAACACGTTATCTGCTGTTTGAATCTTGGATAGTCCGCCTGAAATATGACTGTGATCAAACTCAACTTCTTCAACAGCACCACGATTCAACTGTGCCGCAGTTACAAACACACAGTTCTTTTCCACTGCTAAATTTCGTAATTCTTCCGATACATACTTGTCTTTGACGAACAAGTTTTCAGCACTGATACGTTTGCTCAAAGGCATAATCAAGTCCATGTAGTCAACTAGCAACACATCGATCTTGTGTCCCATTTTGACTTCATACTCTTTCATATACGCACGAATGTCGTTGGCAGTCTTACCCGATGGCATGTATTTTACCTGCAATTTTCCCGACTTTTTACCAATAACTTTGACCTTCATTTCAACGTCATCTAAGTTCTTAAAAATCTCTCTTGTAGGGATTCCAGTGGTCATTGCATCAATACGCATACAGACCAAATCCTCACTCAACTCTAATGTAAGATATAATACATTAAGCCCAGCAAGAGCATAGTTGACCCCAAGATTAGCCAAGAAAAGACTCTTGCCAGCGCCTGAGCCACCAGCCCAAATATTAAGCTCACCACGATTAAAACCTCCATATAGTTTATCATCAATGCTTTTCCAACCTGTCGATATTTGTCCGTTCTTGTCTTTAATACGTGCAAGACGTGCTCTAGGGTCTTCAAAATAATCAGTGCCCATATCACGTTGTAAGCCCACTTGTACTGCTTTTTTAATCTTTTCTTCTACTGGACCATACTCGCCTTTTTCCAACAAGTCTGCTGATTCTAAGATTGCTCGCTCGAGTCCTTTGTGTCTAATAAAAGTTTCAAAATCATTTAACACCCAATCGTAGTTGGCTTCTTTTACGCCCTCGGGTGTCTTTAGATTACTGTTAGTTGACGCGTTTACAATGTCAAATGTAGGTAGTACACTATACTCTTCTACATACTTGTTGATAAATTCAGCAGAGTCTTGTAATTTGCGATCAAACAATGTGTGATCAAAAATGCTTTGGCAACGCACAAAAGTTTCTGCGTCACTCAGCATCATTTCCAAGTACAATTTCTGTACTTCATATCCATAATTTATATTTTGTGCCATGTGTTATTATATTATCTTTATACTTTAATTTCAATGTGTTTGACAGGATCCCACTTGTAATCCCATACTCTCTGTTTGGTATGATATAGTACTGCACCTATACTACTGCTTGGATCCCCCGGATTAGGAAGGCTCCAACGATACTTAAACATAGGTTCAACATACCGTTTATTTGCCTGGCTATTCATGGCACACCCGCCCATGTAAACCAAACAGTCTGCACCTGTTAATTCTTTTGCCAAGCTCGTTACCAACCCAATTTGCACTTCAAATGCATCTTGTACTGCGGCCGCTATATCACACTGATCTTGTAAATTATTAATAGGATACGGCCAGTTTAACACACCTCTGTGAAAATTATAATTCAAATTAACTGTGCCGTTTATGTAACTATTAACTTCTTTAAAATAGCGCCACTTGTCTCCTTGTTCTGCCATCTTTTGCAATAAGTATTCATCTTTAATCGGAGTAAGTCCTACTAGTTGCGTAAATGCACTATAGAATAATCCCAAACTATGTGGATAACTACGACTCCACACTTTTTTCATTTCACCGTGGTGCCCTTCCCATATGGTAGCACATTCAAATTCTCCGATCGCATCGAGCACAACAATCGCGCAATGATTAAATGGACTTGTATAATAGCCAGCGGCAGCGTGACTAGCATGATGAGGAGTATAAGATACTTTTGCATATTTAAATTGAGTTAGATGTCGTTTAGGTAATGTAGACATGTCTAATGCAGTTTTATATTGTCCTGCGTAGAGTTGTCTTGCTTTCTTAACCCACGGACGTTCATACCAAAAGATACGATCTGGTGCGCCATGATAGTTTAACGCATTTACAGTTTGATCATTTGATAAGATGTCAGCTGTACTAGTAGTCTGCGATACTAGTTTACCCTCTTTGAATACGGCGAGACTAGAACCGTGATTAAGAGCGTTTATTCCCCAAAGTATCATTTGTAGATAAATGGATCACGTTTACGTAATTCTGCTAATCTAGCTTCATACAATTTTTTTTCTTTATATCTACGATAAGGTGTCATTAACCACCAAATAATTTTTCTCATTTTATATCCTTAAATTTTATAACTTGTTACTATGTTATTTTCTAAAGTTACGCTTGTACTGTACTTTCCCTTGCCTACACGATCAAAACTCCAAACTTCTTTGTATTTGGTTTTAAGCTGATGTTGCTGTATATAACCAGGGTGTCCACGAGATTCTAACAGCATTTCCTGTGTTTGACCAACCCATATATCACCTACAAGTATTCTATCTGCATTGACTTTTCCAAATCTGCGAATTAAATCTTTTACATAAGCTTCGTGTTTTAATCGTTCTTCTTCAGCTCGTTTGGCAGTTTCTGCTTTTTCGTGTTCGTTATGTAAATACCAAGCAATAGCAACGACAGCAAAAAAACCTGCGGCTTGCCATGGAAATAAAATTACAAGAAATACTATAATCCCTAGTACAATTAATCCACTTTCCATTATTGTATATCCTTAAACCAATTTTTCATTTTTAAACGAATTTTTAATTCGTTAGATTCTGTTGCATCTCTAATTAACCATAGTGTAGCAAGACGACCTATCTTAATTATTGCATCATTTATATCTTTAACACCACTAGGCCATGCGGGCATGCTAACACTCCACCCTAACTCAATTGCTTGCTCTACTGTTTTAGGACCTTCGTGATCTCTATCAGGAACTAAGACAAGCTCTTTGCCTAATTGTTTTAACAACCAGTTTTGGCTGTCTTTAATCTCTGCTCCGAGTAATGCACAGCCATCAATACTTAGCGCATCAAACGGACCTTCGCTAACAATTACGAATTCACGATTATCTTTTTGATTATCTAAATTAAAAACATAACCTGGTTGTTGTTCACTCAAATACTTGGGTGTAGCATCTCCTGTAGTCCTAGCGGTCCACCCTACAATTTCATTATTAAACAAAAATGGAATAATAAGTCTATTGCTGAATCCAACTTTGGGTGTCCAATAGAAAGGAAAATCTTCAGGATAGATTTTTCTATTGACCATGTATTCTAATACAGGTATAAGTTTCTCTGGAGGATCGGACAATAAGTCTGTAATCAGTTGACTGTCCATGGGCAATGCACGAACATCAAACTTTGGAATTATGTTTCGAATTTCTGTAGTGTTATTGTCATCTAGTCTAAGTGCTTCTAATCTTAACTGTGCAATGATGTCATCGGGAATATTTAAATCCCGCATGAACTTATTCATCTTTTGACTGATATGTCTGCCAGGTTGCCAACTACATTTGAATCCACAATTAAAGCAATGATAACTAACAGCATCTCCGCCGTTAACAATAAATCCGCCACGTTGGCGTTTATCATCGCAACACACGGCATTAAACCCAATCCAACCGCTTGGAGTGTGTTTACGCTTTCCGGGCAAATATGTTAAGAGGGTGTCCGCAATTAGGCTCATGCCTTATTATAACAGACTGCCTGAATTAAATCAATGGCTAACGGTTATCTTATTAACCGTTCCAATAGATCCGTTTAGATTAGTTGGAGTAATACTGTAGACACTACTATTGATCCAACTTACTCTAAAATAATTAAAATCATTAACCGGAACATTTGTCCAAGTTACTGTAGTTGTCGTTGGAGTGCTAATTGTATTTGAATATAATTGACTAGCATTTAGGAAAGAATTGACAGCAATAGTCATATCTGTAGTTCCTTCCAAATATATTTGGCCTTGGAACCCGGTTACGTTGATTGAAAAATTTAATGTAGCAGTTGGAACGGCTTCGTAAAATTTGCAAGGTATAGCACTGCTACGATTAACTACAGTTCCCATATAATTAATATCTTGGGTAAATTCAGTTAGTACTTGTGCTGGACGAGTTATTGGAACTGCAGATCCTGCAAGATCAATAGTACCCACTGCTCCAAATCTGCTATCCACATACATTAGCAATGGATTGCTATTTGAATCAACAGCGGTAATGCTATAACGCAATGATTGAACGTCGAGGCCTGAGGTATCAGCGGCAGGTATAGTAGCACTGGCTAAACCTTTTAACGGTTCTGTTGTGCTAGATAGAGATACACTAGTAGCGCCGGCAATTGTTTGATTTGCAAAATTAACAGTAAGACTAGTTGTTGCCGAATCGATATCTTGAGTTACTGCCGAAATAGTAACAGTTCCGATAATTCCAGCTGAAACAGTTAGTGTGCTGTTTGTTGTAAATGCGCCGGTTACATTTGCAGTTGGTAATGTAATAGTTGTTGAGGTGGATTGTCCGGTAGTAGCATACACAGTTGCTCCAGTCCCAGTAGCCGTTAAAATAGATAGTGGAGTTACGGTATATGGACTATTTGGCAATGCGTTGCCACTGATGTCCATAACATTTAATCTCATTAGAGATAATGTAGTAAGATCAATACGTTTTTGATCAGCATTCTTAATATCAAATTCGATGACGTTATTAATGCCTTTATATATTTTTATATTTCTCTGATACACGTTTTTATACTCCGTAGAAAATCCAGCCAAATCAGCGGTAACAATGATACGGTTTGGATATAAATAACTTTGAATTTTTTGCATTAGCACAAATCCTTTACTATATTTATGGCAAAACTAAGAGACAACATTGAACAAAATTTACCCTTTATTAGCGTATTAAACTACGGTGATGATGAATATGTAGGCATCATAATCAATCAGGATCAGTTTGTTACTAGCTTCTATGATTTAAATGCCATTAAAACTGCCGAAGAAAAAGCTGTATTTTTAGAAATAGGCGAAACTTGGTGGTGGGAAAGTAATCGTCAATTTCCTATTAATATATTTTGTAGGCAACAAATATATCCGTTTTCATATGCCATTAAAACATTTAATAGCAAGGATACTCGTATAATTCTAGGCCCTGTGGTTAATGTTATGAATATGAGTATGAAACGTGTAAAACGTAAAAGTGTACAGCTAGTTCGAAAAGTCCGTTAACTGTTCACAAATTAAATTCATTTGTACTACTATCACGTGTGCGTAGGCAATAGCGTGAGCTTTCTTAAAATAGTATTCATCATTGTCCGGACGTGTCCAAACTTCCATCATTATCGTAGTCCAATCTTTCCCTATCAGATAACGTTTCGCAGGGCGAATCATAGCCAAAACTGCGGCCAATTGTTCTATCGAGATAGGTTTGACTTGTCTCAATATAGAACCATGCCCGTTGACGTGAAAGAGTTTGTTCACGAAATCGTCTTCTAGTAATAGATCCCATAAGGGCTCTGTCTCCAATAATTTATTAAGATGTTGTTTATCACGAACGCCTTCATATACGCCAACATTTAAGAAATCTAATTTAAAATATCCACGCTCTTCAGCAGTTTTGTAATCAATAGTACTTATTCCAGTTAGCGGATTATAAGGAATGTTAGTACAATATATACCAGTGTTGTGCTTTTTAAAAGTTCCATCCAAAGACGCATCGACATGCTTTATTATGTCTAGAGCTTTATTGCGATCTGCAAAATCTATATCAATATCAGGCATTTAATAATCTGTATGAATCCATATCTTAGGTTCATCCTTCTCAGGGTTGTAAATATTTTCGGTTTCTGGATTTATCAATTTCCATATATCTGGGCATCGATTCTGTTCTGGAATTTCTTCCAAAATAGTACCATCCGATAATAAACGAGTTATAGGTGAATTCATATACCGCTTTCCTTTACTACATCTTTGACCAGTAACGCATCAGCTGGGTGTTTTTTAAATTTATTAAGCCAGAATGGAGGATCTATGATACTTTGTATGTGACTTAATTGTTCGTCATTAAATTTCTTTAGCATCTCTTTACCACTAGAACTATTTAATATTAGCCAAGGACTTATTTTTCCATCCTTAATATCATAGCAAGCACGACTTAGACTTGCGTATAAAAAATAATGATTCCATTGTGCGTTATGCTCGTCCGCCCAAGACATCATTGTTTGGATCGATCTTTGGAGTGCTGTTTCGACGGTTTCTCTTCGGACAAGGTCGACGACATAAAGGTCGTAGAGTTCGTCTCTGCACCAGTGGTCAAGTTTGACTCCACTGGTGACAATATAATTGGTAAATCTTTCCGGGTAGAGAGGATTAACGTTACTGACAAAACTACCAAACTTAATAAAAGCGTTATAATAAGGACTTTTACAAAAATCTTCATATGTTTTTTCCTGTTTGCTATGTGGCTGTGCTTGCTTATAAAACTTTTGAAATGCATCAAATGCTAACAAGACATGTTTTTCATTTCGAGCTAGTGCTCTTCGTTTTTGTTCGCACACATGCACAAACAAAGTTTTTTCGTGCATAAACCCTTTATTACAATAATCGCAAGAAAAAGGTTGACTAACTAATGCCATCATTTTAGTTTCTTTGCAAGTGTTGCTTCATCCATACCATGACGTCTGCCAAGATCTTTTAAGTCTTTATCTGTAGAAAGTTCTGCCATTAATTCTAATTCGTCTATTTTATGAGTAGGATATATTTCTTCTAAAAACTTTACTTTTTTGCCGCCATTGCCTGTTTTCTTTTTATGCCCTAACCACTGATGAAAAAATACAGTATTACCATTATAACTACACATGCACAAAAGTTGCCATAATAATTTAGGATGTTTTTGTATACTATTCCAATTCTTATTAAAGAACTCATTTACAGTTAAGACAAAATGTTCTTGTACTTCTCGTTTTTGTCCTTGCACATTGCTGACATAACGATTAAGAATGTAGAATTCACTTTTAAGAGCTTTTTGCTGATCAGCATCCATTGCATCCCACAATTCACGAACGTTTTGATCTACTGCCGCAAGTTTTTCTTTAAGCTCTACTTTTTCACTCATATTTTTCCATGCTTAGTTTATATAACATTTTAACACGATCAATGGCTTTTTGTAAAGCGGGATTGGTTTTTCCGGCTAACCTGATCTTAATCCATTCATTATGATCATCTAGTTCTTGCTGACCAGAAGTTCTTCTAACATCGAATCTTTTTGATTCTTCAGGATCATATCCATAGCCAATCGCAAATCTTGTACCCGGGTCTGCTCCGAATTCTCGAGCGTAAGTAACATCTTTGTCACGCTCATATATATAAGTTGCACCAGGTTTAAGTTTGCCCATTCAGTAACTCCTGTTTAGGAACTAACATTGCATCAAACGCTAAAACTGTACGATAACCGGCGCCTTTCCAAGGATAAACAGTATGTGGCAAATAGCTAGGAAATATAACAAACGTACCGGGATCTCCATCATGTTTCCAGCTATCATGCATCATAAATTTTGTTAAATCTTTAGGCTGTGGCAATCTAAAATATATATTTCCATCTACATTTTTTTTATCATCTTCATAAGCAGGTGCAGTCACATATACATTACCGCTAATGTGTCCACCTGGATGATGATGCATTGCTTGATAGTCACCTTCTGTTTGTCGAATAGTCCATATACTAGTTACTTTAGGTTCTACATATTTTAATTCATCAGTACCCGATTGCGCAATGACCAATTCAATATAACCTTGACATGCTTCTTCAAACCATTTAATCAACCAGCCTACATCTACTCCTAACTCGTTAGGATATACTTGAACTTGATTACCGCCTTTTATACTTAATAACGGATTTTCTGAATCATTTAACTCTGTATGCTGATGAGCCGATTCGACAAGATTATAAATTTTGCTAAATTCTACAGGAGGAACTGTATCTTGTAATAGTATGATAGGTTGAAAATATGCAATCTTTAATGCCATGATGTATTCCTTATAATAATTTGTCTAATAATATAATTTCGTTTTGTCTAGCAATTTCTTTAACAAAATATGCACAGTTTGGCTTCGATCCCCCAGATGTAGGAACTGCTAACAACTGCCCGTTTTTCATCTTAGGAAAATACCATTTAACATCATTATAAAAATTAACAATTTCAATTCGCTTAAACTCTACTCTAAAACTACTCAACGGATTAAAAATTAATGCATCAAATCCACGATCATTTAAACTAGTTAATGGTAATATTTCTATATCACTAGCCGCACTACTATCTCCAACTGCAATACACCAATCGATTGGCATTGTTACTTCATCATCTCCAATTCTTATTACCATTGCAGGTGCATTAAAACTTTCTAGAAAAATTAACGGCATGAAGAAAAAATCTGGTTCTTTCGGATCGCTGTTATCTAATACAGCAAATCTAGTATTTTCATCAACTTCATCTGGAAGATTATTTAATGAAAATGTATGGTTATCTAACGTTAATATATTCATAATTCCTTATTTTTGCCAATCTATCTTTTCAATTGTAAAAGGATATTTGGCGTCCTTGTAAAATTTCTTCCTCGTAGTGAGGTGGCGTTTTGCAAATTTACAAGTCGAAGTTATGTCCCAAATTTGTACAAAGTCTTTATCTTCTGCTTTACGAATTCCCCTACCAATACTTTGGATAACACGAACAAATGATTTTCCTGGTTCTAACAGAACTAAATTAAAAATCCTAGGTATGTTAATTCCAACGGCGGCAACACCGTAAGTTGCTACAGTAACTTTATTATCGTTAGTCGCATGTTCTTTGTATTCTTCTTTACGTTTGGTACCTTTAACTTCGCCTGAAATAAACACTGCGCCTTCTATCATTTCTGTTAATAATTTGCCTGTATCGATCCTGTTAACTAGAATCAATGTATTGCCTGAATCTGATAAGCCTTTTATAAGTTTGCTAAAATAAATCATTCTATCTTTGTTAGTGACAAGATATTTTAATTCTTCCTGATAAGTTTTAAATTCTGGTAAATCAATCAACTGTACAATGTTAACATGTAAGTTACTAAGTATTCCCATCTCTTGCAATTCGTGCGCCTTGATGCCGCCTACTACTGGGCCAATGCTAGCAAATATAGGAGCGGATTCATATTCATCTTTCGGTACAGTTCCAGTTAATCCCCAGCGAATAGGTGCATTACACAAGTTCTGTGTAAGTAAATTTTTAAGTACTTCTGCTTTGGCCATATGAACTTCGTCGACAATAACAGTTTTAACTCCATCAAGGAATTCTGCAAGTGTTAATGCAATATTCTCATCCCAGTTTTTAGATTTTTTATCTAAAATATTAAGACTTTGCCAAGTACAAATGGTATGTGTTTTATTAAGATCCTTGCGATCTCCGTAATATACACCGACATCTAATCCAACATTAACATAGTCTTCTTCAGTTTGCGTAACTAAATCTTTATTAGGCACAATAACAATAGTACGTCCATATTTCTCAGCACAATGACTTAATGTTGCTGTCATAATAGTTTTTCCAGCACCAGTAGCAACTTCTTGTAACGCTTGTGTATTGGTGAAAAATCTGTTTACTACATCAACTTGATCATCACGTAAGACAATCGGTTGTCCAGCAAATCTATGACCTTCGGGCCACACCTTGCCTTGATCTGCCCAGTATTGTGTTGTTATTTCTTCGAATTCAATTTTATTATTTGTACGTAAATCATCAAGTTCGTCTATATCAATATCCATGTTAGATAGTATTTCTAGACATTTTTCTAGTTGGCTAAGATAGCCATTACCGCCTAACCCAAACATACTAACTTTGCCATCCCACCGACCTAATTTGTATGCCGGTTGATATCGTGCAGTTGGATTTTCATATTTGAAAGTATTAGCTAGCTTTTTACGAGCTTCTAAATTTAAACCTTCAAATTTAATATTAACTTCATCTCTAATGACTAATTTTACTGTCATAAAATCTTACGTCCTTCTAGCATACTTTTTTCTTCTGCATACTCTATAATTAAATCACAGCAGTTAGTATACACTGAAGTCTTACCGTGACGCAACCCCATCTTTGTATCAAGTCCAATTACACTCATAGGTTGCCATGCGTTTTTTAGGAAAAATTTTGGTATTTTTCCACTACTAACAGCCGCAACAATTAAGGTATCATCGAGGCGTTTGTTATAATGATTTTCTGCAATAAAATTATTGAATTTTTTTCCAATATCGTCATTAGGCAATCTAAAGTAAATACCGACACCATCGTCGATACCGACATTTTTCATGGCTTCCGACAAAATTTCCAGATTTTCCAAATATTTAGAATTGCTAAAACTATCAAAAACTACCATAACTGGCAATCTTCTCAATTTTAACAAACTATCAAAAACTTCGGTCAACGTGTGTTGATTTTTATCAACCCAAATTTTAGTACTAGTACGATTAGCGATATTTTCGGTCAAATTTTCACCGAAATTTCGGGGATTTTCGGTGGTATACTTATATCGCATACTACGGTCATTAATGATGTTTTGATCAATGCTGGTTTCGATACCTAAGTCAGCAGTAATGGCTTTTTGAAAATTAACATGTTCAATGTTACTGATAATGAACTGTTTTTCAACCTCACTTTTCGACCAAGATTTTATGGTCAAATAGTGGTTTTTTATGGTCTCGTCGATATCAAACTTTAATGGTTCTAACGCTTCATACAGCATAACAAGATTTTGTTCAGTAAGTGTACAAGTCCAAGATTTTGTATTATGAGCTACTACCAGCCCATCTAGCTGTTTTGCTAAATTTTGCAAAATTTTACGAATTTCTTGAGAAAATGTCATTTCTACAAAAAGTGCAAGTTCATGCTCGTCATTCTTTTTAATATAAAATTTTCTTATTTGTTCTATATGGCGAAATGGTTTTGACCAAGAAGGTACCGCAATTTGCTCTAAAATTTCATCTTTAAAATCCGACAATTTTTCCGAATTTTCACCAAGAATTTTAATTATTAGTCGACTTTGGTTTTCAGTTACAAATAAATGACTGTTAATGTTAGATGCCAAGTTCCTTAACACATTACAGTCTCTCGGTGCTAGTAATTCCTCCAAAGGTTTGGAAGAAAAATTCACAATTTTTAGTAATAAATTATCTATAGTCATTATTCAGTAAGTATACACTAACATGTATCAAAGGTCAACCGGTTAGAAAAAAATAGGCCTCAATATTATTTAAGGCCTATGGTCAGCATTTTGAGTAAATTAGTTAGATGGTTGCATCTTCCATTCCAGCAACACGTAATTTTACAATATTTGTAATTTGCCATTGTTTCTGGTCAAGACCTTTAATAACACCGAGCCATTTGTTGCGTAACAGAGCAAATTCATTAATAATTTTTTCCATATCGACAACATCTGCTTCGCCGTCTACGTATTTTTCACAATCTTTACTACTAAGAGCACGTTGATAGTTTTCAAGATATTTTCTAAAGAAACCACTTTTTAATCTACGTAGTTCGATGTTAAGATATTCTAAAATTGCCTCGATTTCTTGTAATTGACCAAATCTATGTTCAACCGTACCAGGCATACTAGCACTGGCCTTTTCAACATTTCCTCGCAACTTCACTTCATCCCGTGCTTCGACTAGTTCTTGTTCAAAATAAGCCACAGCATCGGGAATATGCGAAATATCCTTAGCAATCTTAGAATACCAACCCATTAAAAGTCCAATTCTTGTACGTCATCTTCCTCACTATCAATATCATCATTAAGATAATATTCAATAGCTTGGTCAAGAGTTTCATCTACACCAATAGCACCTTTAAAAACCTTGTCTGGCATGCCAAAATCAGCTAGCAAATCGACATAACGTTCTGCTACTGTTTCAAGTTGCTTTTTATCAATATATTCGACAAAGTTTAACCAGATATCACTAATTTGTGTTTCATTCAACATTTTCTTCTGTCTCCTCGGGAATGGTTGTTGTAGGTTTAATGTGATAATTTGCCATTATCATATCTAATTTATCATCTTTCCATTCTTTTCGGTATAATAAGGTTTCTTCCCCAGTAGTAGGATCAACATATTTTAATCTGTTGCCCTGTTGTACAAGGATGCCTTGTTTTTCTAACATATCGACCATGCCACTGTAAGGATTCATACCTGTTTCATATGGAATCTTAATTTGTACAGTTTCAAAAGGTTTACTGTAACGAGTTTTCATAATCTTGCAACTTGCACGAATACCCATTACGTCCGATACTTTGTTACCATCTTCGTCTTCTTTCAATTTCAACTTTTTCATGGCAACTACAATAGAACTTGCATAAACAAATCCCTGTCCACCTGAAATTTTGTCATCTGGATCAAACATGTCTTGGCTTGCGTATGTATGATTAGTACACACCATTCCTACATTGTAATTACCAAACATATTGACGCAATTACGAACAAGTGCTGTTAGTGCTTTAGGTTTACGACCCATGTCGCCCTTTAAATCTCCCGCTTCAAACTGATTGATATCGGTAGGGGTAAGCAACATACCCAATGAGTCTATGACAAATAAGACTTTAGGACGTTCGGTCATTTCTTTATACTCTTTCATGAACTCGTGAATGGTTTTTGCCACATCATCGATCATTGCCATGTTGAGTTTAAGGAGTTTTTCCTCACTTGTATCTACACCTAGTGCATGTAACCATGCTTCATCTAACGCATTTTCTGTATCGACTAAAATAACATAAATGCCTTGTTGTTGTGCGTTACGCACCAGATTGCCTGAACAGATAAAACTTTTACCTGCACCGGATTCTCCAGCAAATACAGTAACCTTACCTAACGGTACACCTTTATGAAAGTCGCCGCTGATAAGATAGTTAAGTGTATAATTGCCAGTGCTAATCCAATCCGTAGGATCATTAAATCCTACTCCAAGACCGTCAATGCTCTTGGTCAAAGTTTTTCTAAACTTTGATAAATCGAACGCTTTAGTGGCCATATTAGTTATCCACGTCCATTGTATTCCACTCTTGTACTACAGCAAGCATTTCTTCTTCTGTATTACAAAGAATCTTAGCAGTCTTCCAATCGTTTTCATCATCGCGACCGCCGACTTCAACCATAAAACCATTATCATAACGATTAATAGTAATAGATTCATTTACCTTACTTAGTTTGCTTAATTTAGACATATATTTCTCCTATTTTTATAGATAGCTCGGGCGTACAACTAAGTTGCAGAGGCCCTAGCCGTGTTTATTGTTTATTGCTTTTGACGATTACGAATCATTGCCAAGATATCTTGGGCACGTGAATCACCGGCGGCACTTGCTTCAGCTTTTGGTGCTGGCGCAGTAGTTTTTGCTACAGGTGTTGGTGTATCATCTTCATCGTTGTCATTTGCTACAGGTGCTGGAGTAGCTTTAGGAGTTGCTTTGTTAGGATCGCCAGTATTTTGGCTCATTCCAGCTGGTTTGAAATATTGTCCCCAACGATCCATGTCATATGGCTCGCCGTCAACACTTGCTTCAAACATTTCTTTCATAACTTTCAATTCAACTTCGCCTGGTTTCTTAGGCAAGAAATCTGACAAGTTAAACAAGCCATGTTGTTGAATAGCCGCATTTTCTTCATCGCTTAATGGACGCTCACGACGTGCCCAACTTGAAGTTGAGTAGTCAGCGTAACCACCTTTGCTAGATTTCTTCATGCGATAATCTAAACCGTGTACTAAGTCTGTTGGTAAATCTTCCAATTCTGGATCAACAAGTGCCGCACGGATACTTGTAAAGATTTGGGGACCAATGATAAATCTACGGATTGGATTTTCAGGTTGCTCATCACTCTTTTCGCCTAAGCCGTCTTCTACAACAAAGCCTTGGAAAATGTATGAACGCTTTTTCCAGTATTTACGACCCATATCTTCCAATGCTGGATCTTTAAACCATCCACGCACTTCTGAAAGAATAGGACATGTGTCGCCATACATTTCTACGCATGGAACTTGTACTGTTACTGGTTTGCTTTCTGATTCACCTTTGATTCCAGCGAATGGCAATTTGATCATTGCACGTTCTACCCAGAAAAAAGTGTTGTCGGTGTTACCATCTGGTAAAAATCTAAGTGTAGATTCGCCACCTTCTTTGAGATTCCAGAATGGATAAATTGATTTATCTCCACCTGAACGATTGTTGTCTGAACCTTTCGATTCTGCTGCCTTAAGTTTTGCTCTGATTTCTGCTAAAGATGCCATAATTGTTTCTCCTATTAATAGCCTTTGTTTTGCATTTCTGCGATTTTATTTGCCTATATTTGTTTAGAACCTACTAAACAAAAAGCGCATACATGTTATTGTATACGCTTTTATTTATGTTTGCAAGAGAAATCTTGCCCTAAATGTGAGTATTTTACTCGATTAACGTCCGCGAGCTAAACTAATAATTCTAGCTAAAGAGTCTTCGGTTTTAAACGATACGCTTGTATTTTCAGTTTCACTTACAGTAGTATGGCCAACAACTGCTCCTGGCTTTTGCAACGCGGCCGCACGACGAGCAACATATTCTGGATTATCAACCTGGAGTAAATCTGCTTGATTTCCTGGTTTGAAATCCATTCCTTGGCTCGAATCACCGCCACCAACTTTATCTTGTATACCCTTTAACATTGCCTGAGGATCCATGTTTCCGCCCATCGAAGGCATATTGCCTCCCATGTTTTTCATCATATTGCCTACATGACTTTGTATTTGCTGTCCCATTTGATCTGGATGGTCAGGATCAAAATTTAAGTCATTATCACTACCTGGCATTTTTAAATGCATACCTTTTGCAATATCTCTAAACTTACCCATCGCATCGGCATAACTAGCAGGTTGTCCATTAATAGATCCTGTTTGTGTATTGTTACTTGTAGAAGTTGCATTGTTTGAACTTGGCTCTGGTGTTCCACCATTAGCTTGCATGTATGATTTTTCTAATTTTTCTAAATCAGCACCTTGATGATTTGCTTTAAAATTATTCATCATAGTAGCAAAATCTGCGGCATCGTCTCCTGTGCCTTGATCTGCATCATATGCATCGCTAGCTTTATCCATTTCATTACGGTCGTCTGTTTCTTCTTCCATTGGATGTGCTTGGTGAGGAACACCTGCCAATTTTAAAATATGGGACTGTTCGTGACCTGTATCGCTTGGAGGATCTAAACGATCGATTAATTTACATACATGACGTACATCATCAGGTGTTGCATTTTCATATGCGCCATTTTTAAAATTACTAATCACATGACTCTTAGTCCAAGTTCCACCTTTAGTAAAATTACCTTCGTGTAAACCTTGGCTTTCTGCATCGCGATTCCAAAAACCACTAATGCTTTGCATAATTTCTTCTATACCACTTTGCTGTGGTTCAAATCCAAAATCTTGTGGACTCATTCCACATTCTCTAATTGTGTCGTGTAGTGTTTTTTTGCTATGCCCAAAATCTAATTCAGTATCTAAACCTGCGCCTGCTTTCTTGGCCATGTGGATTGCTTTAATTAATCCAGTTTTTGCTAAATGTTTAGCTTTACTATGAGCGGTGTGAGTTGCTCCACTTTTGTCTGTAATATCACCTTGAGCTTTTCTATAAGGTGGATCAAATGGAGGATTGTCTTCGCTTTCAGCTACAGGAGCAGGAGCTGGAGGAGTTTCTTCAGGTGTAGCTGGAGGTACTGGAGGAGCACTTGCGTCTGGAGCTGGAGGTGTTGCCTCTGGAGCTGGTGCTGGAGGTGTTGCCTCTGGAGCAGGTGCTGGACCGGCTGCCGCAATATCTTGGCCGGCTGCTTGCTCTCCGCCCTTAGTAAAATCAATTTGATCTAATGTATCTTGCAAATCACTGTTATGTTCTGCTTCATCTTGTAATGCCATTTGTAAGGCACTGTGTACATCTAGTTCTGGATCTAATGTTGCTAGTTTGCCTATAATAGCATTAGGAACTAGATCTTTTAAATCCATTGCTACGTTTGCATTACCAGCGGCTCCGCCTTTAAACTTATCACTAGATAATAGTTCATTCAAGTCTTTTATAGCTTGATCTCTAATGTCTTTATCTCCGCTAAAAATTCCTACGTGATCATCAACATTCATGTTTTCATTATAAATGTTGTTCATGAAACTTTCAAATTGGTCTTCTGGATTATAACTTTCGCGTTCCATACGAGCGTTAAACTCTGCACGACGAGCTTCGTCTCGTTCTTCGGCATGTTTTAACATTGCTTTAGCACGTTCGTCGCCGGCATCCGCTTTCTTTTTAAGATCTGCTCTATGATGTGCTTTTAAATCACGTGCATGTTGTGCGGCTACTGAATTTGGATTATAAGCGTCAGTTAATAAATCTTCTGGATCTAATTCTTTAACTGGGATCGAACTTTCATCTACCAAACGGAAAATATATGGAAATGCTGATTTTAAATCTTCATTAAATGTACGAATTGTCAAACGATCAACTAGATCGCTAACAATTTCTTCGGGGATCATTTCTTCTTCGTATGCTTCAAATGATTCTGCAAATTGTGAATAATAAGCAGGACGTTGCAACATAGCAACTTCTTTTTTAATTGTTTCAATACGCTCAAATACAATATCAGTAATGCCGCCCATTGCTTCTGCTAAATTTGCGTTACGACCAACATAACCTTTGAACTTACGCAACTGTGCTAGTTCTTCACTTAGACCAGTAATGTGTTTGCCAATACCGTCATATGGATTTCCGCCGGCTTTGATATGTTCTGCTAATGCACGAGCACCATTTAAATGTTTGTGCGGATAACGGAAACGTTCCCCACTTGCATTTTCAATGTAAATATTTTCAATATGCATTGTACGACCTGCTGGAAGATCTGGATTAATTGCTTGACTATGTTTTACAACTAGTCTTGCTTCTCCTAAATCTTGATAACTCATACGAGAGGTACCAAACATTTTGTTTTCCATAATAGGGTTCATCGGTTCTTCCTTAGCTTTGGATTGGAAAGCATAATCTCTTTTGTCTAGATTGCTTTTTCCAATATTTTTTATGTCAAAATTTAATAATCTATCTTTAGCAAAACGTCTGAAGCCACGTATAAATTTGTATGCCCCGTGATGTTTACTATCGACAATTTCTCTACTGATTTGTACAATTACACCATCTTCTGCATCTAATGTAATTGCAATAGTACCTAGTACTTTATCGTTTTCTTTGTATTCAAACTCAAAAAATCTAGCCTTAGGAATGTCTTCTTTTTTGCTTAAAACATTGGCTTGCTCGTCCCCAATTTCTACATCGGGAAACTTTGTTTGTATTTTATCATACAAATCTAATGCGATTTTATCTAAATTTGATTCCATGTTATATTTATCAGATGTTTGAGGATATGTATATGGGCAATGGTTCTACCCAGTCGTCTTCTAGTCCAGCTTCTAAACTTAATCGTTCAAATACTGCTGGATCCCATTCCGCTAGTACAGCAATCATACGTACAATTAACAGCAAAGCCGCTACTAAGTCATCATGCTGACCCTCTTTAGCTTTAAAAGTAACTCCAGCGGCAATAAATGTTTTAAGTTCACTTATAAGAGTTTTACTGTAAATTGTCATTACATCTTCTTCTACAAAATACTTTAATCTACTACAAGCAGATATTTTGCTACCGTGTGTAGTATTAAATCCTTTACGGAATTTGCGAATATGTCCTTTACGTACTGGTTCACTTAGGAATAATCCTGGAAATGTATCTTCTCCTAAGTTAGAAATAACAATTAAAGCCGCTTCTCCTAACGTGTTATTCTCCACACTCCAGTAGATGCTATTACGGAAATCTTCGCCAATTTCTGTTTGTATGTATCGTATAACATCCCTAAATATTTTAACCTGGTCTTGTACAATCGTTAAATTATGTTGCCATTCCGCACATTGGGTCATGCTGGGCAATTCAAAAACTTGTATACCTGCGTAGTCGCCGCCTGTACCTAAACTAGGATCTAAACCTACTAGATATGTATTTCCTGGAGTCGGTTTTTTGTACCATCGGACTTGCCCCATTCTAAACAATGGATCACGACCTAGCATATCAGTTAACTTAAGACTGCTAACTAAAGTTTCATCATAAATCAAGAATTCGCATCCGTATTCTCGGCGGAAACGTTCTTCACCGATGCGTCCTAATTCAACACGTTTCCATTCATCGTCACGGTCTGGATGTTCATGCCACTCGGCACGGAATCCATGGAACCCATTTCGACCCATGTGATCCAATCTTTCATTTCCAAACTCGTCAAATAAATCTTGTGACTCTTTCCAGATAGTAGCAAAAGTATCTTCATCACTATTAGGCGTTGATGTGATAATTGCTTTACCACCAGTTGCTAGTGTCGGACTGATTGAAGTCCAAAACTCTTCTGCGATATTAGGCTGAACGAACGCAAACTCGTCACAGTATAATAAGGATATTGACATACCACGACCAGTATTGCCGGTAGTAGTAGCTGATACAATTCTTGAACCATTTTCAAACTCCATTGAACCTTTGTTGTAATTTACAACACCTGCACGAATAAAGTCGGGGCATAATTCGTATCCATAACGAATACGTTGCATAATTTCTTGTGATCCTGTGTATTTGTGTGCGGCAACTAGAACTGCTTGATCAGGATGGAACATTGCGTACCATAATAGATATCCAGCGGCACATGTTGTTTTACCACTTTGCCGTGGCATCATGTTAATATTGAAACGATAATCATGATAACTATGTAGCAACCTTATTTGATAATCGTATGGTTCAAACTTAACTTTACCTTTGACAGGATGTTGTATGTGAAAGAAGTTTTTGACAAAGTGCATATAACCCTCTACCGGATCGGCACACTTTAACAAGTGTTGAACTTGTTCTTCTGTAAACGTTTCCTTGGTATGGGCTTTCTTTGTTAAGACGCCGTCTAATGATTTTGCCATATTGTTATTTACTGAAAAAAATAGGCTCCGAAGAGCCTATTTGGCAAAGTAAAGATTTACTTTGGAAGTTTTGGAGTAGGATGAGTTCCGTGAGCGTCTTTGATACTACCTTTTAAGCTACGGATATGATCTCTGCTGGGCATGCCTTTACGCTTGCCGTGTGTATTCAAAGAACCTACACCATAGCGTCCATATCCTTGTCTCAACGGATCGTTATGGTCATACTCGCCGCCGCCTTTGAGATTTTTAGCGCCAGGATAGTCATCTGGTTTTGGATTGTAATAATCGTCATCGCTTTGATAATAATCATCAGGATCTCGAGGTTCCTGTGTATATAACTTATCTTTATGCTTAGGATCACGCCATTTTGCGGACTCGTCTACTTCTCTACTTTTAACTTCTTGATATAATTCATCTAGACGATTAACTAATGATTCGTGCATTGGATTTTCACCGCCGTTGACTTTACGTGCTTTAGTTCCAGCACGACCGTCATTTGAACCTAAATTAGTAACTGTAGACGCATTGTATTTAATTTCCCCACTAGCGCCTTGCATACTGTTTCCGTATTCTTCTCCCATTGCAGAACTAGCACCTAACAATTCGTCTGCTCCATGAGTTTCTGGTTCACCAAATAATGCATCTAATTCATCGTGTCCGCCGGCATCATTTGCTGGATTTTCGCCGTGCTCGATATTACGTAAGATACCCATTAAATCACGGATGCCGCCAGGGCCACTGCCGTTCATACTAACATTCATAGTGACTGAATCTGATTGGCTAGGAGCATGAGCTATTGCTGGAAGAGGCATCATGTCGCCGCACTCTTCTACTGATTGATTTTCGTCGATTGCTCTGACACGTTTGTAAATATCTTTGATATCCATTTTATTTTCCTTTAGCCGCTACGTTTAGGCTGTTTTTAACACTATTGGCATAAGGTGTTAATTTATTTTGTTTGGTTCCAATTATGCTAGTCATTCCTGATTTCTCAGTTACAACAGATTGCATATCTTGTGTTTTTCCTTTTGCAGGCTTAGGAAATAATTGATCATTAGTGCCAGTTACTTCTTCTAATTCTCGACTCATTGAATGAATATCTTTTAGGAAACTTAACTTATGTTGCTCGCCTACTAAATCTTGATGGTCGCTTGCTTCATAATCTGTGCCTAAATATGCTTTACCTGATTTTTCATCATATTGATGATTAAGTGCAAGTTCTTCCTCTTCATAGCTACTACGTACACGAATTTCTGCCATTGCAATTTTTAATTTTTTAGCAACTGCTTCACGGATCTGTGCGTTAGTTGTTGGATAACCGACAACTATGTCAAAAACTGTCGCTCCAACATTTTCTAATTTTGGAAAATCAACTTGTTTTTCTGTAATAGGAGTACTTTTTCCAGCCGAACAAGATTCAACTTTATAGCAAGCTAATGCTTCTTTAATTTTAGCAACAGAATCCTTAGGGCAATCGCCCGCAATTTTGATCTTAAATTCGTAAACTTTTTTGCTTTCTGTTAAGTATTCTTTAAATGATTTCATATTAGGTCCCAGTACTGTATTTATTTCATTTGCTTTAGTTTTTCTAACAAACTATTGCGATCTGAAATAATAACGCCATCGCCTTGAATAGTAACACTATCGTCGACTCCGTTGGCGTCATTGTCTAATTTTTGCTTTTTCAACTGAAGATCTATCATTTTAAGTTTTTTATCTAGTTTAGCACTTTTAGCGGATATTGCATGCCCTAGCATACCGGCGGCTACTTCAAACAATCTAGCACTATATCTGGCTTCAACGTTCATGCCTAAATCCATAATGTCTTCGTAGGCATTTGTAGCTTTCAAAGCTAAATCATCTAGCTCACCGTCGGCAATATCACCCAAGCCTTTAACTTGGGGTAGTGCGGCTGATATTTTATCAAATTCACTCATGTCGCGAATAAATGGCTGAGCGATTTCAGCTTTCTTAGCTTCTTTTTCTTCCTGCTTAACAATTTTTTTGCTTGTAGGTAAATTTAAAATTTCTTCTAATTTTTTAGTCATACATTACTTATCAGCTTTACATTTGGAACAAATCATTTTCATTTAGAATTCTAAACCTGATTCCTTGCTGTTTGCACCATAAATTAGCGGCAGCCCATTTGGCTTGATTTTTTACATACTGTGCTTGATTATATTTGTTTTTTCCTACACGTTCTAATATAGTCTGACTAGCAGGTTTAATTTCTATTAATTCTACCAATATTCGATTTTTAGCATCTACATACTGTATAAAAAAATCAGGAACATAAACAGTTTGTTTGCCGGTTAATGGATCTCTGTAGGGAATTTGTACAGCTTCGCTAGCCCACTTGTGTACATTATCATTGTTGTCGCAGAATCGCATAAATGTCCATTCCCAACTACTACGATAAAACGGAATCTTTGTTCCTACATATTTTTCTGGATGGGCCATTACAAATTTGCCCTTTGCAAACTTGTTAGCCATTTTAGATTAAAATATTTCTACTTTCGTAAGTGTTTACAATTGGGGCTACTCTATAACCTAGTAAACTTACTTTTTCTCTATACGTATTTAGAATTTGTGCAACTATTTGACTTAACTGCACATCTGTTAATGATTTTAAACTGTTTAACAAATCAAAGACATTTACATTATCTGCTTTTGCTTGATTTAACACCACTATAGCTGTACTACGTGCGCTTTCTATATCAAATCCTCGTTTGGTAAAAAATGCCACTGTAATATCAATTTCGTTGGCTGGAAAACTTATTTGATTAACAAAAAATTTATCAAAAAAAGATTTAGTATCAGTGTTATCTATTATAGTAGGTAAATTTCCTGGCATCTTGTTTCTCTATTGGTTAGACTAAATTAACTGGAGTTGCTACAGTTGTATTAGTTGCTGTGTTACTAGTCGGAAATGCTACGCCTTGTAATCCGCTTGGGTTTGAAGGACTACCGGCAAAAGGAATTGTTGCATTTACTGTTGGCAAAGCCGACATTAATGGATTTTGATAGTTATTTACAGTGTTGGCATTATTAGCTAATACCGATGTTGGATCTAATGGTGTAGTTGTTTGAACAAAGGACGGGCTTACACTAGTTCCTGTAGATTGGCCTTGTAACGGGCTCGGAGTAAGATCGTAATGTGTTTGCGCAAATCCTTCAACAGTTCCATCGGTAACTAACCCCATGTCATAAGTTACTGCTTCAAATGATAATGTCATTGCAAAATCATGAGGAGTATTACCAGCATAAGCAAGATTTTGATGATCCCAAGATTTAATTATAGGGTTTACTAAAGTATAGCTAATCCACTCGTGACGAGCCATCTGATAAATCTTTATATAGTTAAAGAATGGTACAGTAGAGCCATTATCAAACCCGTAAGGAGTAGTAATAAAATCACTACTTCTAGTTGCGTTTCTATTGTAGGCTCCGGTTTGTTGAGCACTGGTACTATCTGCATAATAGTAACTATAATAATTTTGCCATATTTGATTGATTAAACTCATATTATCATCATGGAATTTAACCACAACATCATTAAATTTATGATGTGTTTGTATTTGTTTTTTTCTGTTGTATTGATTAACTTGGTCAACAGTTACCGTAAACTTAGGTAAATCTATACTTTTAACTAGCATGTTTACTTCTTGACCAAATGCTTGTAATAATGAAGTATTTTTACAACATGCAGGGTTAATATTAAAAGCTACATGAAATCCAAAATTCCATTTAGGTGCCAGTCTAAACTGATCATCTACGAATAGTCGAGCCGCGTGTTCCCAGTCTCGTAGATTAACGAACGAATCTGCAACTAATTGATTTGAGGGTGTAAATGCCATACTATTATTTATACGTGATCTTAATATGGGTAGTTAATGGCTATTCAATAAAAAACCCGCCTAAGCGGGCTTTTATTAAAACGATGTACTAGCTTGTGCGCCACCACCTGTAGCCGCTGTACCGCGACCTTGTGTAAATCCTTGAGCACCAAACGCCAATCCTGCTGGAGCAGTTTGTTGTGCATTGTCGTATTGTATGCCCAATGTAATCATCATCGGATCTGAACTGTTATATGCCAATGTTTCAAAATTAGTTTCTTGAACATAGCAACCGTATAGAACCCAAGTTTCTAAAGACTTAGTAGGATCTCCGTCTGCACCGTTTGATCCGTCTAACATTTCGATACGCATAGTGAACTTGTAATCACCTGCGCTTGTTGCGCTAGATTGTTCAAAGAAATCAAACTGCTTTTGAACTTGTTGACCAACTAGTTTAGTAACCGCATTTGTAACATCGTCACGTAGTTTGATAGTCATCTTCTGCCATGTTGGTTTACCGGCATAGTGAATTTTACTATTATAAACTTCGATAGTTTTGTCTTCGAATGTAACTTGTGGACGAGCGGCTTCTGCTACTTGTTTTGTTAATTCTGTAGTGGCATTGTCTGTTCCAAAGTTTTCAAAACTAATTCTAAAACGATATTTCAACTTGGGCATTAACATGCCCTGAGTTGCTGAACTTTGGTCCGAAGCTAATGGTACTGTAAATCTTGATAATGATGCGACTGACATTTGATGTTCTCCTAATTATACACCACCAGTAGCTTTAATGCCACCGGTATTTTTTAAACGTAATGGAATGTAGATGAATTCAACAGCTTTCACTGGCTCAATAGCAACATCTAAATACAATTCGCTTCTATCGATTCTTGCAGGTGTGTTATTACTTGTATCGCACACTACTAGATAATCGTACAATGCACGTTGTCCAACTAATTCTAACAATAGCTGTTCAGCCGCTTGTTTAATTTGATTACGTGTAATTGTGTCGTTTGGTTCAAATATATATGGTTTTGCTAATTGTGAGAACTGACGGCGTAGATAAACAACTAAACGTGCTACGTTAATTCTATCTAAACTACTTGCAGTCAATTGACGTGTGTACTGACCATAATTTACTAATCCAATACCTGTTAAGTATGTGATTGGGTTTACATGAATACTAGCAAGTGTATCACGTTGTCCAGTGTTTAATGCTGTTGCTACGAACTCGCCAGTTGCTGAATCAACATAGCCTACTGAGCTAGCATTTGTAATTCCGCCACGACGTGTTCCTGCTGGAGCAAACCAAGGATAGCTTACGTTATCGCTTAATGCAATAGTACGTAAAATCATGTGACTGGGTGGAACAACAATATTGTTGCCTAACAAGTCTGTAGTGTAACCCCATGGATAAAATACACCAAGATACGGATCTGTTGTAATTAAACCTTGGTCGCCATCTACTACTGCATTGTTTACGTTGTTACCCCAGTTGCTTAAACTTGTAGCATCTGGTGTTAAACGTGCAGGGCTATCGCCGACTACAAATGCTGTATAACCACGGTCTGCATTTAATCCTACTAGTTCGCTAATTGTTTCTGGATAACCAGGGCAAGCAATCAAGTTAAACACACGTGATTCTTCGTCACGAATTTGTTGATTACCTTGGATTGTTGCGTTCAACGCAGCCAATACTACTTCGCGAACTGCTTTGCGACCAAATGCTCCGGAACCGTTAACTTGATTAGCGGCATGTGTTACCCAACGATTTGGATAATAAGTAGTCATTGGAGAATTAGACTGACGTGGATTACGTGCATTAACATCTACATAATTTGTTACATATTCTAATACATTAAATCCGCTACGACGTAGATTCCACAATAACATTCCTTTTGGATATAGTGTAGGATCTGGTGCGTCAAAATCTACAAAACTGCTGTTTAACAAATCTACGATAGCACTAGGTGTATTGCCATTAGCAACACCGCCATCTGTACTCCAACGAGCATCTGCAAATATAACACCATTTTCACTAGTATGATCTGCATTACTAATCAATAACCATTTCTTAGTCAAGTAGTTATACTTGTAAATTAATGGATAATTTTCTAAATCACTTGTATCAATCCACAAATCACCGTGGGCTAATGGAGTGCCGTCGCTTTGTACTGTTGGCTGACTGGCACTAACAATTGGACCGTTTGGATCTGTTGTGCTTGAACCATATAATTGATTTACTGCTTTACCAGCAACTGTTAAATAACCTACCCAACTTGATCCATTATTAACTAAAACATCTACATCATCGATGTAATTATTATACCATATTGTACCATTAGCTGGAGTTGTTGTAGGAGCACTTGCACTAGCAGGAGCTACTGCTGTACCTGCACTGTTCACTGGACTCCATAAACTAGCAACATACTGTGTTGTTAAATTAGCATTTGGATTAGCATAGAAATTAGTTGTGCCTACACCATTACTTAGTGGAGTAAAGATTTTTCCAATTGGTGTATTAGCACCATCATTGAATCTAATCTCACCTCCTAATCCGTGTGTAATTACTAGTTGATTTGAATTAGAAACACTAGCAATTAAATTTGTACCTGCTGGCATTGCGGCGTTAAAAGCAGCCGACATTAATGCCGCATCAGTAGTTGCGCCAGTTGCTGTGAATGAAACAAGCACTCCGCTATTAATTTGTCCAATAGTTGTTAATGAACCTGTAGTAGTGTTCGCATAGCTAACACTAGTTGTAGTAGATGCTGTTACTACATAAGTACCATTATATCCAGCTGGAACCATGCCACTTACTGTAATATACTGCCCTACAAGGTATGCTGTAGACATAGTGGGTACAGTTAGTGTAGCAACTGTACCTGTACCGCTTGCCGCAGTTGGTGTAACTATATAAGGTGTAGCTAATGCCGCTTGGCCTACAACACTTTCTCTAACTGAAAATGTGTTTACACCAGCAGTAAATGTACTTGATGATATAGAACTACTTGTAATAGTAGTTGGACCAGTTGCGCTACGAATATAAATTTTAAAATGACCTAATGCTGGAACGCCTTCGTCATCGTTGTATTTTACGTAAACTTGACCAATAGCTAAATTAATTCCACCACCTGTTGGGTCGTAGGCATAAATTGCATGGCTTCCACCTAAGGCTAGTTGAGTAGTTAGGCTAGACCATGTGTTTGTACTAGCAGAATATTTTTTGATAATCCAATCTGCACCGTAATCTGCACTAGTAGTCTTGATCCAAACTGAACCAGTTGGAGCACCGTTATTAGTTGATTGGTTATCAGTAATTTTAAATAACGGAACACTAGTATGTGGACTTAATTGTAATTGAGGAGCCAAATAAATTGTTGAGTTTAATCCAACTTTAGCTACTGTAGATCCGCTAAGTGTAATAGCACCAGTATAAGAAGCATTATTTGTGTTTGTACCGTTAGTAAATAAATTTAAATAGCCATTAATGTTTGAAGCTGTAATTCCCGCCGCAGTTAATGTACTATTAGAATTAATTGCAGTAATTAAAGCAGTTAATGTTGTTACACTAGTAATACTAGTACCATTGATTACTAACGCATCGCTAGTTAGTAAAGTAATAGAACCAGTAGCAATCGTACCAGTTGCCGCAGGCCAACTTGCGGCCCATGCTGGAGATCCTACTTCAACCCATGTACCGCCAGGTGTTGAGTTTGCATATTTTTTAAACCATAATTTGTTTAATGTAGTTGTTGCAACGATTACGTAATCGCCTAACTGTCCAATACTTGGTAATGGAGCTCCGGCAAGTCCAAGTGAGCCTGCTGTATCTACTTTAGTAGTGTCTGTAATTACAGTCAAATTATTCGAACTTTGTTGTTCAGTAAATGTTTGACCACCAGTTGTTGTAGCTGGAGCGGCATTCCATTGAAAAACACCGAATTTAGTATCTGTTGTATCAAACCAATATGTTCCATCGGATGGCTCGCCGTATGGTGCAGTTGTTGTGCCTGTTAGGCTATCTAAATCTACATCAGCACGTACTACATACGCACGATTGCTTACACCTAAAAAACTGTATGCGGCTTCCAAACCATATTCATTTTGCTCACCAGCGTGAATAGGATTGTTTTGTGCATCTGTTTTAAATGTCGGAATACCAAATGTATCCGATAAATCTTTTTGGCTAGTTAGTAAATATACTGTTCCAGCGTTTGCTTGTTGGGTTCCAGGTGCAATTCCTGTTCCAGCACCGTTTTGTTTATCTTGTTCAGACGCTACAATGAATAACGGTACAGTGCCAGCTGCCGCTGGGGTGTAGAATGATTCATCTACTACTGTTACGCTTACGCCTGGTGAATTTAATGTTGCCATTTATATGATCTCCATGAATACATGTTGTTAATGTATTTATGGCATTTTGCTTTTTTGGCTCAGTTATAAGCTATGAAAAGGTCGTAAAAAGGCTTAAATAGAATATGAGACCACTATGTTCTTGCGGTAGAGCACCGTTATCGATTAACTATTATAAAAACGGACAGGCTTTTTATAGAAGTCAGTGCGGGCTATGTTCCCGAGGAGTTAAAGAACCTAGGTGGAAACGTGCCGGTTATGTTGTTAAAAATACATGCGATAAATGCGGATACAAGAGTCCGCATAAAGAAATATTTGCTCCATTTCATGTAGATGGAGATCTTAATAATTGTCGACCGGCAAATTTAAAAACAGTATGCGCTAATTGTGTTAGGGTATTGCATAAAGAAGGAATTAGATGGAAACAGGGGGATCTTATTCCGGACTTATAAGTTGTTTTACTTGATCATATAAATCATCTATACTGCCATTGTTGGCAAACACATAATCAAATTTTGTTCCTACCCATGCTGTTTCGCTAGCATGAATACCTAATTTTTGCATACGAGTTTTAGCCAGCATATAATTCATGCATTTATCACCGGCATTCATATCTGCGGCATCTCGATACCAGTCGGGTTCTGGGCCACGTACAACACGAATAACTATTCCTCCAGCATCTTTGATTGATTTAATTTCATTAGGAAAACGGCAGTCACTAATAACAATGTCATCTTTGCTGTTGCGTAGTTTATTTTCCAAACTAGCAATCCAAATATCGTCATGGAAAGCCTTACGACAAACTTCAGTGCCCCAGTATTGTAATACCCATCGAGGTGTTAGATCGGGCATATTTAAACGTTCTGCCCACCAAGGATCTACTTGTTCGCGCCATTCACGGGCTTGTTTTGTGCGTCCTTCTAGCATAGTTCGGTCCCAACCAAACACTTGTGCTACTGCATCTTTAAGACTATTTGCAAACGATTCTCGACGAAAACCGTGAAAGTTAGTAAGATAATCTGCAATAGTATCTTTGCCTGAACCAATAAAACCGCACACACCTATAATCATAGAGCCCCCTAAGTTAGCTCTAGTATATAACAGTTTTATTACAAGGTCAAGAAATTTCTTAACCTAATACAAAGTAATAGCCAGATCCGCCAGCTACGTATGTGTCCAATTCTTTATCTAAAGCAACTAATTCTTCTTTAGCGGCTCCTAACAATGCAGTACCATTTAAAGTAATTGGAGAGCCTGGGCCTGCAATGGCTCCAAACTTGCTACGTGCTTCGCCTAACATTTGTTTACAAACTGCTAGAGTATAATCTTTAAGCCATTGTTTGGCATAGATATCTTGTAACAATACCCAATCTGGTCTAAAATTATAACTTTGAATTAAAATTTGTTCGCCTTGACTAAATGGGCGTTGTAAAATATTTAATATATGCGTGGTAGGTTTCCAGAGAAATTCTATATAACTACCAAACATACGGCCTACAAGTTTTTGATATCCGCTGAATAGTTCGTATGTAGCTAAACCGCCCATCATACTTCCTGACATCAAATATGTATTTGTATATGCCAAGTTAAAGGGTTCAAACAAAGTACCACCAGCGCCCATGCCGGTGCGGCTACCAATCGCACGGCGAAATACTTGACGTACTGTAATAATTTCATCTGGTAATCTGTACTCATTTTGATCCTGAATAAGTTCAAGAAAACTATAACTTTCTTCAACAGCATTAGGACTTTTTTGACGATAACGGTTTAATGCACGGTCAAGGGCAGTTTCGTAATGTACTGGGTCTAATTCTACTTCAATCATACCGTCGCCTAGCATCTGTTTTACATAGCTAAACACTTTATTTCGTTCGATTGTGGAATCAGATTGCGTTGATGATGGTAGATCGTCCATATAAGTTCTCCATACATATTTATCATACGATAAATATCACTATGCCACGTTTATCTTTATACAAACCAGAAAAGGGTAACGACTATAAGTTTATAGATCGTCAAGCCAGCGAAATGTTCCAAGTTGGAGGCACTGATGTGTATTTGCACAAATACATGGGTCCAGCACTAAAAACTTCAGGAACTGCGGATCAGCCAGTTTACGGTGCTTTGAATCCTACAAATATCCAAGATTTATTATTCTTAGAAAATCGGGATAGAAAATACGATACTGAAATTTACAGATTACGCGGTCATTATAACGTGGCAAATATTGATTTTAATTTGAGTCAATTTGGATTATTCATTGATAGTGATACAATTTATATGACTGTACACATTAATGATATTATTAATACTATTGGTCGCAAACCTATGAGCGGAGATGTGTTTGAATTGCCACATTTGCGAGATGATTTTGCGCTTAATGATTTTGATTTTACATTACCCAGGTATTATGTTATCGAAGATGTAGGACGTGCAACCGAAGGATTTAGCGTAACGTGGTATCCACATTTGTACAGACTAAAATGTAAGAAAGTAGTAGACAGTCAACAGTTTGCAGACATATTAAATCAACCAGCAGTTGATGCTAACGGCGATCCGGTAGCAAATACTAGTCTCCGAGATTTGTTAAGTACACGAACACAAGAGCTAGCAATAAATGCCCAAGTTGTTGCACAAGCAGAAGCAGATGCTCCGTTAAGTGGTTATGAAACTAGACAATTTTATACACTAGCAGTAGATCCCGACACAGGTAAACCATTATTAAGAAATGCAGACGAAACAGATCTTACCGCTGACAATATTAATGCAAACACTAATTCATCAAGTGTTAATGCTATTCCACAAAGAACTGGCTATAGTGGTTATCTACTAGGCGATGGATTTCCGGTTAATGGTTACGAATTTGGCTTTGGTATACAATTTCCTAGCTCTCCTGCTACTGATGATTTCTTTTTAAGAACTGATTTTATGCCTAATAGACTTTTTAAATTTGACGGAGTGCGATGGGTTAAGATGGAAGATTCTGTCAGAATGACCATGACTAACAACGATACAAGATCTACACTCAAAACTGGATTTATTAATAACAATAACTATACTTACAACAATGCTATAGCCAGCGACCAGGTAATTTTAGCAGTTGGTGATAGTGTAGTTAATACTAGAATAGCATACACAACTAGCAATTATATTGTACTAAAGTTAGATACTTACACAATGGAATACTCCATTGCAGAATATCCTAATATGATAAGTTCGTATCGATATGTTAATCCGGTTACTGGAATAGCTAGTAATAATGTTCGAATTACATTACCGTTAATTAACAATACTCAACAAACAATTTCATTTGCAGGCACTTGGGTAGTTACTATGTATAACACCAGAGATGACCAACGTCAAAGTTTATCGCAAGCACTTAAACCTAGGGCAGATTTATAATGCAACATTTTTACGATGGCCAAATAAGACGTTATATAACGCAGACAATAAGAGTACTTAGTAATTTCGTAGTCAAATATGGCGATGGAACCTTACATCAAGTTCCGGTAATGTATGGAGATGTTGATCGTCAAGTTGCTAATATTATAAAAAATAACAGCGAAAATAAAATCAACAGCGTTCCTAGAATTGCAGTATACGTTAAAGAACTTAAACTAGATCGTAATAGACTAGCTGATGCAACTTATGTAGGCAAGGTACATATTCGCGAGCGCGATGTAGCTAGTGGAGCTTACACAAATAACCAAGGCAGAAACTATACAGTTGAACGTATAATGCCTACTCCATTCGAATTGCAAATGAAAATAGATATTTGGTCAGCAAATACAGATCAAAAATTGCAAATACTTGAACAAATACTAGTATTGTTTAATCCTAGTTTAGAATTACAAACAACTGACAACTATATAGATTGGACTAGTCTTACCGTATTAAATTTAAATGATATTAATTGGAGTAGTAGAAGTGTGCCAGTTGGAACAGACACTCCAATCGACATAGCTACTATTACTGTAGAAACACCGATATGGATCAGTCCTCCAGCTAAGGTAAAACATCTTGGAATTATTAAGAAGATTATTACTAGTTTTTATAATGATGGTGCTATGACTCAAGACGGGTATGGCTATATTGAAGGTCTCGGATCCGATCCAGAGCAAGAAGGCAATATAATTTTAACTAACTTATTAACTCAACAAGTAACAACTATAAGTAGTTTTGGAATCCAAGTATATAATGGTCAAGCTAGAATACTAGGAGAAAGCGAAAGTGTTATTCCAAGAGAACCTAGTTTAGATATTAGTGTAAAACAAGGTCCATTAATCGATTGGGCAGAAGTGTTTTCACAATATCCTGGACAATATGTTGCTGGTAGTAGTAGAATTTATTTAATACAAGAAACTGGGACTGAAATTGCAGGAACTGTTGCATTGAATCCTGTAGATACTACAGTATTAATGATTAACTGGGACCTTGATACTCTAGTAACAAATACCGGAATCGATAGTAACGGATTTTTAGATACAGATGTTACTCATTACAATCCGGCTTCAGGGTACAGACCAAACAGTCCAGGTACATTTGATGCTATTGTTAATCCATTGACGTATAATCCTAGTTCGGCAATCGCAGGAACAAGATATCTTATTATCGAAGATATTGGAGATGCCGCAAGTATTGCTGATGGAAAATATGCTAGTGCTTGGGGACCATTAGTAGCAGTAGCTAATGATATTATCGAATACACTGGTACACAGTGGAATGTAATATTTCATAGTGCTCAAGAAACTACTACTATGATCTGGCAAACGAATATATACACTGGAGTTCAATACTTATGGAACGGCGTTTCGTGGGTTAAGAGCTTTGAAGGTGAATATAGGGCCGGGCAATGGAGACTAGAACTATAACAGATAAAATTATTTGTAGCGGTGCGTTAATATGTGCCAAATCTACACGACGATTTTTACTGTTACAAAAAAATCATGGTAAACATGCTGATACTTGGGGACTGGTAGGCGGCACTAATCTGGCTCACGAAAATCCATGGCAAGGACTACAACGTGAAATTGAAGAAGAATTAGGATCATTACCCGTTATAAAAAAAGCCTTGCCTTTAGAAAAATTTACCAGCAACGACGCTGTTTTTAATTTTCATACTTATTTTTGTGTAGTAGAAGATGAATTTGTTCCTATATTAAGCGACGAGCATAGTGCATGGGGATGGTTTACTTTGTCACGTTTTCCTAAACCTATACACAAAGGATTAGATCTTAGTCTTCGGAATCGAGTAATACAGACTAAAATACAAACTATTATAGATATAGTAGATAACTTATAAAAAAAGCCGCATTTAGCGGCTTTTTTATTACTGCAACGAACAATCTTTACGCTTGCGCTTCGCCCCAACGTAGAACCAAGTTAGCAATAACAGTACCTTGTGTAATGTAAACGTTAATAAACAATACGTCTGGACCATTTGGGTAACATCCGCGACCACCGATTGGTGTATTAGTCAATTCTTTCAATAATGAAAGATCCAACGAGTCTTTGTTAGCCGGAGAACCAATGAATGAGAAAATTGTTTCGCCTGGTGTAGCCGCTGTATTACGTGAGAAGTAAATTACAGTACTGTTTGCCACTGCTGCCGCAACACCTGTTGTTAAAGTAATAGTAGTTCCGTTAATAGACGCTACTTTAGTTAAACTAAAGAACGCGGAAGTAACACTTGGGCAATACACGTCATCACCTACACGGATACCATTAGTATTAGAAACAGTAAATGATGTGCCACCAATAGTATTAATACCAGTATTAGTTACTGTAGTAATATTAGTAGCTGAGTTAGCAAACGTAATACCTGCACCTGGAGCAACTTGACTGAAACTCGGTTGTCCTGTTGGCAGTGTGGTACTGTTTAAACTGTAGAACGGAATCTTACTTAAATCAGTTGGATAGTTACTTGGATTAATAACACCTTCAATAACCAACGCCGCGTTAGCACCACCAGTACCCGCTGTAATATCCAGCGCTTGTAATAAGAAACTAGCACGATTAATCAATTCGCGTAAGCCTAAATCACCTGTTAGCGCATTACTTACGCTAGGTGCTTGACGCACAGCAAACGCACAAGTTTTCTTAGTTGTAATTGTAATGTTAGGTGATTGATAACTGAAAATATATGAACGATCTGTATCAAATCCGCCGTCTTGTACAAACGCGGCACCCCAATGGCTTACAACAGGACTTGCCGTAGGAGCAACTAAGATGACACCAGTATTAGCCGCATGAGCTGTTGCTGAACCAGCACCAAATGTACGATATCCACCAGTTGCCCATAATGTAGTAGTTTGTGCTCTACTACAACCTAACAATGAACCAGTAGTTTGCAATCCATTAAATTGTGTTGTAGCTACTGCATTTGCTTGCGTTACTAATCCTGATCCTGCTATAGTAGAAATTTGAATAGCTGGAGCATTGGTATAAGTAACACCTAAGATTGTACCAGTGAATACTGTTGGAGCACCTAATACATAATATGTTGTACCGGTTGCAATATTACCTAAGCCAAGGCCTTGTGAATTGTTGAATACAATTGGCTGATTGGCAACCATGTTAGTTGTATTAGATAAAATAACTAAACTTCCAACGCTAGTAGTGGCAGTTGCATACGCATTTGTTTTATTAGTATAAGTGATAATTTCATTATCTACATATACTGATTGTGTATATCCGCTAGCAGGTACTGGGAAAAATGTAGTATCCCATAGGCTCATTGTAAGATCACCGCTTCCCATACCAGCGCCTACTATATAACTTCTTGCACCTTCGTTTTGCACTTCATAACGAACAGGCATGTTACCAGTACGCATCCAGCCTTCGTTGTTTAAGTTGTTATTACGCAAACGATGAACAAATTTGTAGTTACCATCATCACCACGCATCATCCAGTCAATAGATCCAGCACCGTACCATGTCCATTGCATACCCACCATCTGCATTTTAGATGGTGTCATTAAATATCCACTTGGATTAAATGGACTGCTAGTACCGTCAAATCGATCCTTATTCCACTGTGATTGAGGAATTTTATAGTCGATAGTTTTTGTAATTTTAATACCGTTTATACTTGTTGCGCCGCGCCACTGTGGATTAACATACATTAAAGTAGGGCTAACAACTTGAGTAACAACGTGTGTCATACCGCGCATAACAACGCGATCGCCTGCTACTAATTGTGTAGCAAAACGTGAATTAATACCAATAACTTGACCGCTACCAGCAACTACGCTAACAGTACCAGCTAATTGGAATGTACTAGCACGTTTAACCACATACGCTTGTGAGCCGTCAAATTCAAAGAATACACCGTTTTGTTCATCATATGTACCTGATCGAACAGTTGCGCCTGTCCAACCGACAAAACTTAATAAACAAGGATCTTGGATACTTGCACCTGTCGTTGGGCTGATTGCACCTAGTGTTTGAAAGGCTGTTACTTGTAGTGTACGTTCATCTACAATACCAGTTACAGTATAAGTTCCATTAAAACCCAAAGTCAATACACCTTGTAAACTTACACGAGCACCAATTTGACAACCATGATCCACATCGTCTGTTACAATAGTAATTACTGATCCAATTGCTGTACCGTTGGCAGTAACGCTACGTACAAAGTAATTTGGAGCCATTAACAATCCAGTATTAAAGTTAATACCTTTACCAGATTGATAACGAATATACTTTTTACTCATACGAATTGCTTGCAATCCGTGTGCAGGGTTTCCTGTTCCTAGTTGTACGCCGCCATCGAATGGTCTATGTTGGAAAAAACTATCAACGCGAGCATATAACGATCCAACAATAGTTGTAGTTGGCTGTATTGTACCAATACCGCGAGCAGTATACGTGAATGTTGTTAAACTTGTAACGTTTTCAACGTAGTACGGACCTTGTGCTAGTGTATGATTGTTTGTACCATTATCACTTGTAACAACTACGTTAATAGTTTGTCCTGGTACAAATCCATGATTAACATAGGTGTTTACAGTAATTGTAGGAGCTACTGATACACTATAAAATGTGTTAGTTGAACTAACACTTCCGTTAGTAACGTTTACAGTATATGTACCTGCTTGTCCAGCAGTACCGCTAACTTGTGCTGTAATTACGCAACCGCTAGGAACTGTTTGTCCAGTAGTTTGAATACCTTGGCCAATTGCTAATGCACCGCTAGCCACTGCTGTAACTACAAGCTGACCAGTTGATCCACTGGTCAATGATGCTGTAAAGTTAGCACTAGGGCTTGATGCAGTATTACTGTAGGTAAATGTTGGTTGACCTGTGCTGATCGCTGACAAATAACCGTTACCTGCTGTTACAGTAGTTAATGCTAATACTTGTCCTAATGACACTGTCATAGAACCATATGCAGTTGTTTGTGTGAACACTGGAGATAATGTACTACTGCTACTAATTGTTACGTTTGAACCGTCTAAAATACTAACAACATAATAAGTACCCTGAGCTAAGTTACCAATTGTTGATCCACTAGTAACAGTAAATAACTCGCCTACTGTAATGTTAGTAGTAGTTCCTAAACTTACACTGTTGTTTACAGCACTAGTTGCGTTAATTGTTGTTGTAAACAAAACGTTGTTACTGACTGTAACTTGAGTACTGTTAGCTACAGTACCAATATAGTATTGTGTGCCAGCTACTAAGTTACCAAAACTTGCACCACCAACTACGTTCATGTTACCGCCAGTTGTTGTTACTGTTGGAATGAATACTGGTGTTAAACTTGGGTTAATACTCATTGTGATACTAACGTTATCTTGTGTAGCACCTGGTTGGATACTGACCACATAATAAGTTGTACCTGTTGCAATACCGCCAAAACTTGTACCACTAAATGATAATGGCATACCTGGTTGCATACCAATGTTTGTACCTAATGTAATAATTTGTGTAACGCTGTTAGTAGCTACTGCATTTGTTCTTATTGTATTAAAAACAATACCTGAACCGGCAGTCATACCAGTTGTGGTAGTTAATGTTACATAGTTACCAGAACTAGTTGTGGCTAACGCTGTAGCATTGATAACTGCATTAATGTTAGATCCTGTGTAAAATCCACCTAAACGTAATTGTACAGCCGCAGTGTATAAACTATCACCGTTGCTATAACCTACTTTGCCTTTAGCATAAAATGTAAAACTTGTTGCACTAGGCACAGCATAAACAACAAATGATCCTTGGGCACGTTCAAAACCAGTAATACTAGAATCTAATCCTGCCAAAGTGATAGCATTACCTATACTTAATCCGTGAGCGGCTACCGTAGTTACTGTAATTAAACTTTGTGATGTGGCGGCGCCGCCTGTACCAATACTAGCATCTGTAATAATTGCACTTACAGTAGTATCTGTTCCTGGAATTTCATAAATGCTTGGATAACCGCGTTCTTGACTGATTGTTAACCACTTGGTAGGCTGAATACCATACTCAAAGTCAGCGTCAATCATACTTTGCGGAGGACTTACACGAGTACGTTCAAAGCCATCGGTACCCATATCCCATGGACGAGTAATTAGTTCTGGTTTTTCGAAGAAAATTTGCAATGTATCTGTACTACTTTGACCCACTGTGCTAACAGGCAGGGTAATAGTTGTAATACCGTCGGTGTTATCTAATGTATTAAACCAGTTAGTAATATCGTTTGCACGAGTTATTGCAACTGTTGTACCTGCATAGGTTACATCAGCAAAGTTATAAAGTATAACGTTTCTTGTAGTATTGGTAATTACCAAAAGTTGTTGAAGGTCAACTTTTCCAGGTACCTGAATTGTGCCTACACCGGCTGCCCCTGGTGTAAAAACGTATTGTCTAATCTGACTTTTGGCCATTTATTGCTCTCCGATTATCTAGTATTATTTATCATTGCATTGGGCATTAGATTGATCTTGTGAAGAATCCTATGGCCCATGCGGCTTGTTCTGCGTATCTTTTAGTAGTTGCTTGACTTCTAGGGTTAGTGGGGTTACTAACAGCGTTCCAGTAAGACTCGTTATTAGCTGTTAGTGTTAATGTTGTCATTTGACCAGCGGCAGGAGTTGTTAAACCTATAGTCATATTGTCTACGGAACCTAATCCAGTTGGGTTAATTACAACATTTCCTGTACCAGTTGGGCTGAAATTAATTGTTTGATTTTGAGTAATCGCCTGAATATTACCTGCTAGGATCTTAATTTGTCCAGGAGTACCTAGTGTTATAGTTCCTGTAGGACTAATAGTAACAGATCCAGTATTATTAATTGTAAACGAACTAGTACCGCCAAATGATGTATTTCCAGTAGTTGTTAGGGCTGTAAATGTTGCGGCAGCCGGAGTAACTGAACCAATAGTTACATTATCTAATGTGCTCCCGGCAGTGCCTGTTACCGAAATAACTCCACCGCTTGCTGTCAATGCCCCTGTAAGAGTAGTTATACCACCTACTGTTAAACTAGTTAGTGTTCCCGGAATATTAACTACGCTACTAGATAAACTAGTATTAGTTAATAAAGGTCTTCCGTTATAGCTTATATAACAACCTGCACTGATTTCAATCCTATTACCAGTAACTACAAGACTACTGGCAATTAAATTTCCATTAGAATCTACTACAAAATATGGACTAGTAAATCCATTTTGACTACGAAATAATTTAGTTACTGAACTCATATTAAGCCATCGCTATGCCATAAGCTGCCGCAAGTGCTGTGGCAAAGTTTTTAGTCACTGCACTATTGCTGGCAAATTGTTGTGTACTAGTTATACTTACAGTGGTAAATGTTCCAGCGGCCGCAGTAGTTGCTCCAATAGCAACGTTGTCTAACGTTCCAGTAGTTGCAGGATTAATAATTATTGATCCTGAACCAGTAGGACTAATGGTTACTGGAAAATTAGCAGGAGATATAGTTGTAGTTGCAGTTGCGGTTAATGTGGTAAATGTTGCAGGGCGAGGAGTAATGCTACCAATAGTAATATTATCCAATGTGCCAGCGGTTGAAGGATTAATGTTTAACGTATTAGTAACATTTAAAGTAGACAAACTTAACGTTGGGCTCACTGCAATATTAACAGTATTTGTTGAAGAATTAGTAGTAAGAACTATGCCGTTTCCGCCAACCAGTGTTAACGTGTTTGTTGTTGCGTTCAGACCAATTGTATTTTGTCCTGAAACTGCTATGTATGTATATGCACTCATTTAATTGCTCCTAGCAATAGTATTTTTTTAACAGCATTAAGATTAATAAGATTATTACCAACTTGTGTTGCTGTATTAAGAGTTAAATTTGAAAATCTTCCGCTTGCAGGTGTTACTGATCCTATCAACACATTATCCATGCTACCAGTTGTTGCTGATGACATTGTCACTGTTCCAGTTCCAGTTGGTCTAATGATTGTATTTCCTGAGAATGTTGTAGCACCCGTTGATCCTAACACAGTAAATTGTCCGTATGTTGGAGCAATAGATCCAATAGTTGTTCGATCTATAGTATTAGTAGTGCCTGAAAGGCTACTAGTAAATGCACCACTAACTCCTATACTAGGATAATTGCTAGCTGTAAATGATAAAATTCGCCCTATAGAATCTGTTGTTAGCGATATCGAATTATCACTATTTGTAATTGCCAAGCTGTCGAGAATAAAAGCCGCTGACAACGTAGTTTGACCGGGCACTGCTACGTTTGTAATTGCTCCAATTTCAATAAGCCCAGATTCTGTTATCGATAAAAATCCATTAGGTAAATTACTATTATTCCAGTTTAATTGTAAACCTTGAGCTCCACCGAGAGAGCTTGTTTCGCCTACTGTTTGCGGAACGCTTAATTTTAGCACTCGTTCGCTGTATGTAGCTTTGTAGATAACTTTAATTCCTGCCAATGGAGTTACAGTATCAGTGGCATAAAATGGATTTGCAATAATTTTAACTACATTGTTGTCTACTGTAGCTGTAAATTGCACCAAGTCTCGACCTAAATTTGTTCTTCCAAATACCGTTACGCTTGCTTGATTTGCGCGAGCACTAGCTATAATATTAACGTGTTCTACATCGTCAGTGCCGTACTCCATCACAATTTCGTAAGTTGCACTACTAAAATCTTGTAAGTTCCAACTATCGATCACCGTGTTGGCGGTTACAGTAACAGCAGTTCCTCTAAAGGAGAAGTTTGCTTGATTTTTGAATTTAAGAGTGTTTGAAAACCCTCTTGTGAAGAAATCAGTGAAGTTCATATAGTCTCATCAGTACTGTGTATTTATTCATAGTCAATATTATTGTCGCGGGCTGAAAAATATGCTAAATTACTGTAACACGAGGAGTTTTGTATGGGTCGGTATACTGAGTATTTTAAAGAAATTTGGCAAATGCAAGCCAGTAGAAAAGTAATAGGATTAACGCTATTTGGAGTAATTTACAATAATACTACTCCTTTTACTCCGGGTAACAAACTTTCAATAGCTGAAGGTGTAGAAACTGCCCTGGGCATTTTAACTAGAAAGGGTTATGATTTCTTAATTATTGCAGGACAGCCACCAAACAAGACTAAGAATTTAGAAATAGTTGATTTTGAAAATATCTTAGGTGCTACAAAAGAAATCGCAGATTCAGTAGGTGCAAGAATTAAAAATGCATATTATGCACCAAGTACAGATAAGACTGACCCGTTTGTAAAACCTAATCCGGGCATGTTTGAACGTGCGCAAAATGAAAATATGGTAGTATGGGAAGAAAGCTATTACATTGGCGCGGATTTAAACGATGTCAAAGCCGCATTAAAAGTCAAAGCTACTCCTGTTCTAATTAAACCTGCAGGAAGTGTTCTTAAAACTAAAGCATTTGAACTAACCAACAATGTAAAAGCACAAGAATTTTCTAGTCTATTGGAATTTGCAGAATCTCTATGAAAATTAATCTTGATAAAATTATCGTTTTAGACGATATACAAGAATGGTTAGTAGAATACGGAAAAACAGACTTTTCAAACTATAGATATTATCCGTTCCACTATGGCGATACTGCAAAACCTGAACTAGGATGGTTGTTTGGTGCAATGTTATTTGACAACAAGCAAGGTGGTTGGTATCACGGTAATCCTGAATTTGTACGTACTCTTAATGAGTATTTTATGAAACATGTTCTTAAAACTATCGATTCGACTGCTGTTCTCAGAGACTTAACACGTATTCGAGTAAACGGCATGAATACTGGAAATGTGGCAAGTTTACATAATGATAGTCCTAAACCTAATATGTGGGCAATGTTATATTATGTATATGACAGCACAGGAGCCACTGAATTTTATCACGGAGATGGATCAATAGCGGCTTCTGTCGAACCTAAAGCTGGCAGGATCGTAGTATTTCCAGCTTGCTATATGCATAAAGCAAACTCTCCAACAGAGTTATCCGATTGGAGAGTTACGCTAAATTACAATTATTTGATCGAAGGCGATCTAAATAACGACTTGTTTACTGATTAACTTCTTCAAAGTCACTTTTGCTGACTAGTTTTCCTAGCTCGGGCAACCAAAGATATTTTAAATCTGAATTAGCTAGTGTTTCTAAGGCTTGTTTTACGGTTTCAACTAGAGGATCTCCTGCTAGATTAAAACTTGTATTAAACAAGATAGGAACATTTTTAATTTTATTAAATTCACTAATCAATTCATAATAGTTAGGGTTTTGTTCTGCTGTTACTGTTTGAATACGGCAAGTACCATCTACGTGTGTGATGGCAGGAATAATACTTTGCTTATCTTCTTTAACATCTACTGCATACATCATAAACGGACTATCACTACGAGATCGGAAATCAAACCAATCATTAGCATGTTCTGCTAGTACAGATCCTGCAAATGGTCTAAACCACTCTCTGCGTTTTACTTCATTAACAATATCTTTACCATTCAATACAGTTGGATCGTAAACAATACTTCTATTACCTAATGCTCGGGGACCAGCTTCGCTACGTCCTTGATATAAACAAACAATATTACCATTGGCAATTAGTTGTGCCACTTCAGTTGCAGTAGTGTCTTTAGTTACAAACCCAGTATAATCGATATCATCATACTGTTTAGGATCAACAGGTCCGAGATACAAACTAGTCAATGGAGTTTTAACCATGTCTTCTGTAACACTACGATAAATGTATTGGCAAACACCGATTGCATTTCCGCCATCATGACTGATAGGTTCGTGATAAAATTCTACATCTGGAAATTCTTTAAGATACTCATAATTAGCCACACAATTTAGACCAAAGCCTCCGGCCATAACAATCTTTTTCTTTCCAGTCATTTCGATTGTCTTGCGGATCAAACCAAATACTCTCTCTTCGGCAGCTTTTTGTACAGCATACGCAAGATCTTTTCTATACTCGCCTACTAGACTTTCGTCTTCATGCCATTCTTTTTTATCATTTAACTGAGCTAGCCCTGCATCTAAATCGGCACGGATGAAATTTCCTGCTGGGAAACGTGGTTTAATAAAACTACGATTAGTAAATCTACCATCGTTAATTTTAATGGAATCGTTTGGTTTTCCATAAGGCGCGAGACCCATAGTCTTACCAGCTTCGATTGGATGAAACCCTAAAAACTGTGTTACTGCTTCGTAGGCTTTAGTAAGTCCGTGGCCGTCGGAAATCTCAATAGGCACATCATCTTCTTCTAATGCAAAACTATCGCAATGATTAGCACCATATTGTTTATATACTGCTCGACAGTTTGCTGGATAAGACAAGTCCCATATAGATTCAACTTCCCATGTTAATGTTTTAAATTCATCTACAGTGCAACCGCTGCCAGCGCCATCGATGACCAAAGCTGCCGCATCATCAAATCCACTATTATAAAATGCAGTTAGCGCATGTGTCATATGATGCATGTCGCCTGCTGGAACTGTTTGAAAATGTCTACCTGGTTGTTTTTTCCTAACTACAGAAGTGTATACATCTTCTTGACTCCATGGAGTAATTGGAAAATTATTCGATGTAGAACAAATAACTAAAAAATCTATATGGTCAGTATGCGTAAATGCTAAATCTATTCCTGCAAACGGATTACCATCGTATTTTTGCCTAGTTAAACGTTCCTCTTCGACGTAAAATATTAATTCACTGTCTTTAAAAAGGGCTGTGCTTCCATTATGCCCGATATTAATTCCTAAAAGATACATGGTTTTCCTTATTTGGTTGTCTTCTTGATATGGTCTCGAATACTAGCAATGACTTGTTTTAGTTCGTCTTTGCTAAAATCCATTATTGTATCGTTAAGTCTATCTGCTTCTTCGCTAGCAAATCCAGCGATTCTAATTGGGCTGTATACTCGTTCGGCACCTTTCTTTTCAATAATATTAAAATGTTCTGGATATGTTGTGTTGATAGGGAAAGTACTACCACAAACTACTGTACCTGGTTTATCAAATGCATAAGCAATATGTTGTCCCACACTATCGCATCCGATAAAATAATCGGCGCTTTCAATAACAGCCGCCCATGTGCGTAGATCAACACGATCTTGAGGTTGGAATAAAGGGAGATTCATTACATCTAGCTTATGTTCACCCATGTAAACCATATTGTAGTCTTTGCTTAATTCGCCTACTAATTCAATAAACGTAGTTTGTTCAATACTACGACTGCTAGGATCAAATACAACACCTGGGCCCATAACACTACTGCGACCAAACGGCTGGATAACAATCGTTTTTTCTTTTTGATGCTGTTGACGCACTTGTGTCATAATACCAATAGCGTTCATTTCCTCAGTTTTGCTCAGGACTAATGTTGGTTTACGATTTTGATCAGTACGTTCTGCTAGTATTTCCCACCAGAAACTTTGTTGCAAACTGCTACGTTGATTATAATATTCGTGATCTCTATACGGTTCTGTCGAAACACATTCGTTATCTTTAATAAGATTTTCAAAAATACCTTTATGATTTACATCAAAGGCTATTTTTTGTAGTGTAGGATGCCCTAAAAAAATCTCTAAGCCGCCTTCGCAAACAATACCAGCAAGCAATCCTCGCTTGTTTGCTTCTTCTAAGGCGGGAATACTTGCTATAACTCTACCAGCTCCGCCGTTAATAAACACAACTTTTTTCATAATATCCTTTAATATACGTAGTTAATTATTTATAGTAGTTAAAATACCAAACCTGCAATTACGAAATACAATTTTTTGTAATATATTCAAACAGTTTTTCGGCATATTTTTCATGTACAACAGTTGTAAAATGATTGTGTTTGCGTAATTCTGTTGGATAATTCACTATGGCAAAATCATAAAAACTAGATGTTGTTATATTATAAAAGTTTTTATTCTCGCTGTCTATGTTTCTGGTTTTCAAAAAAGGATGGCACATACTGGCAAACACATGATCGTATCCTTTGGCTTTTAATAGTTCGTGCAATGCAATAATTCTTGCTTCTTGGGTTTCAATTTGAACAACATCTGTCCATAAAAAATGAGTGCAAAATGGAATCACATCTCGATCTATACTAATAACAGTATCTTTTACTGTTAGTCTAATGCCTGATCCTGGATTAGCAAATATAACTCCAAAATCAGTATACTCTCTGGGCCAAGACGGATCATTTTTTAAGTCGCCTGCCATAAAATCTGGAATCTGTTCCAACCATCGAGATCCGTCGATTTCTATTCTATGTAAACTGCTCCAACCAACAATAACAAAAACATCTCGAGGATCAACACCTTGACGTTCTAATTCCATTAAATCAAAAATGGTTCTTTTAAAAATAAAATCATTACTAGCGCCGTTATATGAATTATTGATATATTTTTCACAGTTCATATAATCACTAACATATTTGGGAAATGCCAACTCTATATTACCTAATGTTCTATCAAAATCGCCAAGACACTCCATTCCAAATGTAAAGCTGTCGCCCATTGCGTATAATATTTTTTTCATTTTATTATATTTTCTTTAATTTTTTTTAATACAAGTTTCTGTCGTCCTGAATGGAAAAATAATTTGTATAAGTAGGACAATGATTTATTAGGTTGATATTTTTTATGAAATATGCATCCTTGCGCCATGTTCCACAATTCTTCTGTAAGGTCGAACCTTACAAATTTTATAGAATCGGTAGTATTAAATTTTATATAATACAACGGATCTCCTGTTTTAAGTTGTAGATTATTTGTGTTAGATTGCAACTCAAATGCACCTTCTACTGGGCGTAACCATTTGGATATATTAAATGTTCCCGGAATATACGTACATTTAGTTTGAAATTCACTAGTATGCATGTACGCAGGAAAAGTTGATATTTCCATATCTTCTTCACTAAAAAATAAAAAATTATGATAGACATTAAATAATGGCTGTACAC
>Ga0208253_1000059_pt1 | contig 46760 bp, 76 predicted proteins | sample CryBogCBE10Oct08_FD_184573 | JGI IMG/M metagenome (GOLD analysis project Ga0208253, IMG submission 184573) | Freshwater microbial communities from Crystal Bog, Wisconsin, USA - CBE10Oct08 (SPAdes) | ecosystem: Environmental > Aquatic > Freshwater > Lake | place: Crystal Bog, Wisconsin, USA...
CGCAGTTAACCGCCCTTTTAATTGTTGCCAATCAGTATGGTTTGAATCCCTTTACCAAAGAGATTTACGCTTTTCCTGACAAAAACAACGGCATCGTCCCAGTTGTGGGAATTGATGGTTGGTCACGAATCATTAACGAAAACAAAACTTTGGACGGCATCGAGTTTGCGCAGTCTGATGTGATGGTCACGATGGAAGGTGCTAAACCTTGTCCTGAATGGATTGAGTGCATCATAAGCCGCAAAGATAGGGAAAAGCCTATTCGGGTTCGTGAATACTTGGACGAAACTTACAGAGCACAATTTACAAGCAAATACGGTTCTACGGTGACTGGTGCTTGGCAAACTCATACCAAAAGGATGTTGCGGCACAAAGCATTGATTCAATGCGCCAGGCTTGCATTTGGTTACGTTGGAATCTTTGACGAAGATGAATATCAGCGAATTAAAGAAGCCCAGGACGTTAAACCACTACCCATAGTGCAAATGAACGATTCGCAAATTGCAGATTGGATTGAAGCGGCTAAAACGTCAGAAAACCTTGATGCGTTGGCTTCAGTTTGGCAAGAGGGCAATAAAGCATTTTTGGACAACAAGACCAATAACAAGGATTTTAAGGATGCGGTCAAAGAGCGCAGGGCTTACCTTGAAAAATTGGAAAAAGAAAAAACTATTACGGACGTAGAACCAAAGGAAAACAATGAGTAACTTAATCATTTCCGCAAATGAGCAGGGAACGCCAGAATGGTTCGTAGATCGTTTGGGCAAGGCAACTGGTAGTAACGCATCAGCAGTCATCGCCCAAGGGCGTACAAAAGGTTCTGAAGCGACTACCCGCCGCAATTACCGTTTTCAATTGTCCCTCCAACGCATTACAAAGAAAATTTCAGAGGAAAACTTTACCAACAAACACATCGAAAGGGGTAACGAACTTGAGAAGTTTGCTCGTATGGCTTATGAAATTCAATCTGGCAACATGATCGAAGAAGCAGGTTTTTGTTACCAGGATGGTAAACAATACGGTTGTTCTGTTGATGGATTTGTGGATAACCGTAAGGGAATCATTGAAATCAAATGCCCAATACCTGCAATTCACTACGAATATATTGAAGAAAATCGAGTGCCACCAAACTATTACGCACAAGTTATTCACAACATATTGACTACTGGTGCTGAATATTGCGACTTTATTAGTTACAACGAAGATATGCCCGAAAAGCTGAAGTTGTTTGTATTTAGATTTGTGCCGACCAAGGATGAGTTGGCGGCATACGAAAAAGCGTTAGATCAATTTTTAACTGAAGTGGATTTATTGGAACAACAAATTTTAGAGAAGGCGAAATAATCATGGATTTATTGACCGAAATTAGCACCATTGAAGATGTAGCAATTAACAAAGCAGTTCAAATTTTGCAAAACATGAAATGCCAATTTGCAATTATTACTCCAAATGGTAAAAAAATGGGTAATTTGGAAGTTAACGATAGTAAAAAACGACCCTTGAAATATGCAATGGGTACGCTTAAAAACTATTATTTTCCATACGTTAAAGATATTGGAATAGGTAATTCTGTATTAATCCCAAATGGCGAATTTGAGCCTGAACACTTGCAAAGTTCCTTGAGTGCTTGGTGTTCGACCAATTGGGGCAAAGGAACGTATGCGACCAGGATTATTGATCGGGGTGTTGAAGTAGTTAGATTTTTATAAAGGATACAAAAATGTCAAAAACAAAAAAAGAATTGGTTGCAGTAATTGAAAAATACACCGATGCAAATGGACAAGAAAAGAATGTCTATCGAACCGTTGGACGGCTGATAGAAACCAAATATGGCGACATGATTAAGATTGACAACATACCTGTTGTTAGAGGCGGTTGGGATGGTTGGTGCTATTTAAATGACCCATTTGACAAAACAAGACCAAAAGAAGATCAAAAACCCAAAATTGATCGAAGCGGTTTTGGCGATATGGAATCTGATAATCCGTTTTAATATATTAACTTTAAAGGAAATGAAATGAAAGTAACAATGAAAGGATTTATACATCAAGATTTAGGTCATATTGGTGATCCTCAATATGATTTTTTCCCGTTTGAAATGGAAACTCAATATCGAGTAATTGTTATGAAACATGAATTTGATGTTGAAATTCCTGATAATTTTGACCCAACTGCAAGACAAATTGAAATACTTAATAAAGAAAAGAAAAAAATTCAAGAGGATTATTGGGCAAAAATAAAACAAATTGATAATTCAATTGCTAATTTGCAATCACTTACATACGAAACAAAGGAAAACAAATGAAAATATTTGAAATTGAAAGTCCAAATGAAGAACCAACTTTAAGGGATTGGTTTGCGGGGTTGGCTATGGAAGGAATTGTTTATGAGGGGGTTACTCCAGAACAAACAGCTAAGGCCGCATACCAAATGGCAGATGCAATGATGAAAGAAAAGGAAAACAAATGAAAAAATTAATATTATTAGCATTTATTTTAATGACTGGTTGTGCAAGCCAGGTCAAACAAGAAACACCGCCGCCAAAAGTGTATCCATTGCTTAATTTTAAGGGGGTAGAAGCGATGGATAACAACGAAGTGGTTCAGCAGTCTAAACAATGTATTTACGCCAAGATGCACCCAAATATAAATTATTTGAGTGTTCATACCGAGCAGGGCAAAGTATTAGTACCAGTTGGGGTGTATTGTGAACCAATACTTTGATTACGGTGCAGTAGCCTTGGCATTGTTGGTTATGGTGTTTTGGCGGCAATTACTCATGGTTGCAGGTGTTGTGGTCGTGTATGTGATATTGACCCATCAACCCGCCGTCAAAACCGCAGAACCTAAAGAAGAAATTATCAGTCAAACGGTAATTGAACCAGAAAAGCAAAACCCATTAAGAGAAAAATATCTAAAAGAATGTGAGGGTTGGGGAATTGCTAAAACTGAATGTGAAACCATTTGGTCAAAAGAATGAATAAATTACTCTTAATATTGGCTTATGAATCATTTCCTTATTTTTTCTGCATAATGATTAGTTGGCTAGTATTAAAGATGATTTATGAAAAAAAAGATAATTGCAAACGCTATCGCAAGGAAAGAACGCATGATTACAAAAACAGTCGAATGGAAGAATGGAAGCATAGACGTAGAGTTTAGCTTTGAGCCTGGATGCGAGGGAAGTAAGGACAAATGGGGTCAGTTAAACGAACCAGATACTCCAGATGAATATCAAATTAATGCAATTTGGTTTGAAAATAACGATGTAACCAAATTATTTGATGATGAAGATTTTGAATTAATTATTGAAAAACTAACAGAAATAAAGGAAGAATATGATGCTTGAACCACTTAAATTACAAGAAGAACACTATTTCAAAATTACAAGCGAGTTTGGAAAAGAAGTTTTTCGGATTGAACCAGATGGAACTTTGTTTTGGGAATTGCGCAAAATAGAAACTGACGAAGATTTTAAAAAAGCGATGATGGCTTTGGCTAAAACTTTGTGTGAAAACCTATGACTAAAGAAGTAATAAACAAACGAATTAAAGAACTTGCTATTGAGTCTGGAATTCACACCAACGAATCTAAATTGCTTCATAAGTTTGCCGAGTTGATTGTTAAAGAATGTATAAAGGCCGCTGATGAAGGCATGGCTCAGGTGACTATGAAAGTTGAATGGCCCAGTTATCATATTAAGAAACATTTTGGAGTTGAGCTATGAATAAAGAAGTAATGAAACAAGCCCTTAAAGCATTAACAAATTGCACATATTATGATAATCAGGGAAACCCTTTAGAAAAAAAAGATGTAGTCAATGATTTGGCAATTGAATCTTTAATAGAAGCACTAAAGCAAAGTAAGCCTTTAACGAATCAGCAAATAGATGAGATTTATTTTGATTCAACTTTAGATATAGACCGTCAATACAACCAACTTTACGCATTTGCCAGAGCTATAGAATCCGCACACGGCATAAAGGAGTAACACATGACTAAAAAAGTATTGAAACAAGCGATTGAGGCGATGAAAATCGCACAAGACAATTTGCGACCACACGGAGACAATTGTTTTCTCCATGATGAAGGCGAATACAACAGATGTTTTTGTGGCAAAGACTCATTATCAGACCATTTGCAATCAGTTGTTGAATACCTAGAAGAAGCATTAAAGCAAGAGCAGGATGAGCCCATAGTGTTAGTTACTAAAATAAAAATTGGTGGGATTATTGAAGGAATGTTACGAAAAGGCATTGATGCTGAATCACTTATTGGCGCAAAACTTTACACAAAACCACCAAAACGCAAGCCTTTGACGGATGAGGAAATTAGAAAATTTCAACATCATATGGTTAGTGGAGCTTATCAATATTCCTTTATTCAAGGTGTTCGCTACGCTGAATCCGCCCACGGCATAAAGGAGTAACACATGACTAAAGAAGCAATGAACTGGAACAATAAGATTGGCGGTAAAAAAGCGGAAAGAATACCTTGTCCTGATGGTATTGAAGGGTGCTTAGTTGGTCACTATAAGGTTATTGAAGAAAAATCAAACCAAGAGCAGGGTGAGCCTAAATGTAAAACACACCCAGATGCCCCTCATGGGTTTGTTCGTAATGCTAGTCATAGTGAAGATAGATATGTATGTGAATGTGAGTTTTGGGAGCCTCCAGAGCAAGATGAGCCTGTGGCATATATTAATGTTGAACAACGCAAACTTGAATGGGCTAAATACACATCTTGGGAAACTTCAACAGTAGTTAATTTGCCAAAAATACCTCTCTACACCAAACCACAAACTAAAGAATGGATAAGTTTAAATGAGTATGAAATCAAAGGTGTTTTAGGATTAAGTGAATCTTGGGTAAGTGAAGATTGTAGTATTCCAGACATGATTGGATTTGCTAAAGCAATAGAAGCTAAATTAAAGGAAAAGAATGGATATTAATGATGTATTACGAATCATTCAAGATAGAAGAAAAGAACTTCATGGAGAATTTAAAAGCAAATATTATTCAGAGAATAAATATCGACTTAATGAACTTACAACTCTCAAAAAAAGAATTACAAATTACCAAAAAGCAAGCCAATCAAATATTGGACAAAGTTCGGGATGGTCAAATATTTCCTCAACGGAAGTTATTGTTGTGCCTGATGAAATCAGAGGGGTTCTTTTAGATTTAGCGGAGATATTAGATGGACGAAATAATTGATTTGTTTTTATTCTTAGCATTTGGGGGCGCAGTCACTTTGGCGATTGTTGCCATTTTTGCCTTATCATTGGAGAAATTCACCAGGAGGGATGAAGATGGTCACAATTAAAAAAAATGATTACATCTATACGCCAGTTGGAACTTGCATTACCGAAAGATGGAAAATCATACATGGTTGGCAAGCACCAAGCGAGTTAAAAGAATACCAGGATAAGTTTAAATATTACCAAGAATTGCCTATGCGCAAGTTAGATGACCTTGGAAAACAAGAATACGAAGCATTATTAAAGAAAAATAAGGTCGTTCGGGTCAGATAATACTTAGTAAAAAGCAAATAATACTTATAATTTGCCGTTAATTCTTTTTATTTTTGCCATTAATTCTTCTTGCTCTCTGCAATCTGGTGAGCAAAACCGACTATTAGGCATTGAAACATCATTACAAACGCAACAATAGCCAGTAAATTCTGGTTTTTTGCGCCGCAATACATTTTGCAGGGCATCTTCCCGATGTTGCGCTTCTACGTCTGATGCTTTATCGTAAAAATCCGTCATTATGCTATTTGTTTAGCTTCTTCTTCCACTTCATTAACTCGCCTAGTCCAACCTTTGCCAAAATGACCAAAAGTGGGTAATGCTTGTAAATACTGCAAACGTCTTTGTGAGAATTCACTAATCAAATCTTGCGGTTCGACTTGTTCAGTACCGATTATGGTTTCCTGACCAATTACGCCGTCCTGCTCCATGCCCATACAAGCCTGTAATAGCTTTCCCGCACGTTTAACGCCACCGTTAACCGCACAATCAAACACAACGTGATCTACCCCCCCAGGAAGTTCATCACCGCTTACAACGTCCCAATATCTGGCTTTGTAAAGGGGCGCAACATCATCAATCGTCAGATTACGCATTTCTTCCTCGCTTGATGGTCTGCCAACCCATTCTTCCCAAACTTTCATGGTTACGCCATGATTTGTAATTCCGCCTGGGTCTTGTGGGTCATTTACGAAGCCGCCTTCCCTGCTTGGGGCAAGAAGTTTATCCAAGCAATATTCAAAGTTATTTTGCATTTTGCATTTCCTGAATCTTTTTAACGTATTCTTGCAATCCCCTCAACTGCTCTGCTACTTGGTTGGCATGGGCGGCGTAGTTGATAAGGTTGATGGTAGTTTCATTAGAAAGTCTGACGGTTGAGCTACCATCAGGTTTTGCGGAGGGGGAGGAATCATTGGACAACTGGTTTGAAGAAACTTTGGGGCAGATGGCATCGACCCACAAGCCGTCAGTCCGAGACTTATTAATAAAAGTAGTTTTTTCATTGTCTTTCTTCCTTAATTTAGCTTCATAGTTAGCGGAAACCTGGTAAACCCTTGAATTCGCCGCCTGTTCAATTGCACGAACTTTATCATTGGATTCCTTAATTGCCTTGGCAGTAGCTTCAGCATCCACAATTTTTTGTGCATCCCATTTGGCTTGTACGTCTTGTTCGCCGTAATAATGTCCAATAAAAGTACACCCAAGTGCAGTCACAATCAGGAGTAATAGTTCAACGATAATTGCTTTCATTAATCATCCTGTGGGGGTTTTGCCCTTGCTCCATCACCCATTGAGGAACGCAAGGGAGTTTTGATAGTTTCGGTTTCAGTAATAGTTTCGGTCATTCTGCCTTGTGGCATACCGCTTGGCATCATTCCAATTTTTTCCTGGCTACGACCATAAGCTGATACGCCAACAATAGCCATGTGCGCCATGTGAAACAACCCGCCGTTTTGTGTTGTTAAGGGTTTCCATTCCCTGTACGCATCATTAACCGCTTGGGTTTCAAACTGCTGAACCCAAAAATAAAGGCAGGGCAAAAGTACAAAATCACAAAGACAAATAAACCCATACTGCCAAGCCAAGTAAGGTCGCCAAGACTTAAAAAACCAATGTTCGTTGTGTTTCATGGGCAGTATTTAGGCAAATATCCAGTTTCCTGGAAAATCTTTAAACATTCAATTTCAACCGAATTATCGTGAAATTTCTTTTTGAATTCAATGTGTCCTCGATCACCTTTCAAACTTTCCAAATAATCCATTCGGATGTAATACATTAATCCAATGCAAGTAAGGGAGAAGACCAAGACTGCAATACAGATTGCAAGTTTAAACTGGAATTTTTCTCTATCAGCTTTAAGTTGTATCTTTTCTCGTTCATCCTTTTTTTTTGCGCCTTGTCAAACTTATCTTTATCCGCCATTAATTTGGCTCGTTCAGCTTGGAAGTCTGTCCACAATGCTCCAAGTTCTGGCGGGGCTTCCCAGGTAAGCATAGTGCGCAAATCTGCTTCGGCTTGTTCAAGTTTTTTTCTTCTGAGGACGTTATCAAGAGCAATAGCTTGTAGGCTTTTCCCTTTAGGCGGGTTTTTTTCAGCTTCTTTAGCATATTCAATCGCTTTTTCTTGGTGTTCAAAAAAAGAACCAAGACCTTCAGAAATCTCAGTAATAACCCCAATAGCTTCTTTACCAACTGATTTGGCTTCCTTGTACATTGCAACGCCAGATTTAACTGCGCCAATAGCCATCATTGCAAGGGTAAAAGGGTCGATGATGCTCTCCTAATGCTTGTTTAATACCAACTCAAGCAAAAGCAAAATAATTGCGCCACCTCCCCCGATAAGTATTCCTTCAAGGCGTTTTAACCTGGCATTTACGCCTCTGGTTTGTTCGGCAATAGCCTGATAACGAATCTCGCAAACGTCAACGTGCGTATCTATTTTGTTGCTGACATCTGCGAGGGTTGCCATTATTGAACCGTTGGGGCTTCTGTTGTCTCAGCAGGTGCTGATGCGTTGGCGGCATCTTCCAATGCTTTCATTTGTTGTCCTACCATTTGTTGAAATGGAACAACTAACCATGCGGTTTCAGCACTTGGCTTAGAACTAATATAAGTCCAGATAGCATGAACCATGCTTGCAGGTACGGTAATAGGTTGGTCTTTAAAGATTTGGTCAGGTGTTAGCATCACTATTTCCTAATTTACGGCGAAATTGCCAAGATTATTATATTATGAACTTGGTGTTTCAATAAATCGCAGTAACACTACGACCACAGAAATTATACAACCCACTATCATTTGATGGATAGGAGTTAGGGATAGCTCCATGACGAAGCCCTGCAATACTGAGAGTATGGCAATAACGATTGCCCAAATAACCTGCTTTGATTTTAAGGTTGTGATAAGTGTGTTCATGCGCCCACCTTAGCTTGTAATGCAGTAACTTGTGCGCTGAGTTGCTGAACTGCCGTAACAAGATGCCATAGAACATCACTAGAATCTACGGACAAAACGCCAGTAGATTCTGTTTTTACACAATCAGGTAACACTTGCTGAAGTTCTTGAGCGATAACACCAAGTTGTGTTCCTGTAATTTCTACAGCATTTGACTTGTCTAAATCTGTAATTTCATCAGGCAAACGATATTCAAAGTTACGGACTTTAATGCCGTTGATAGCAGTTAAACCAACAGTGTTATCAACAATATTTTTCTTTAATCGTTCATCAGAAGAAACAGACCATAATGTGGTGTTGCTACCTTGATACATATTTCCACCATTAGGAGAAATAAATCCTGTAGAACTACCTTTTCCTGTACCTCCACCATTACTTGCAACAATAACAATTTCATAAGTATCTGTTGCGGATGATGGTAGCGAATTATAACCAACTAAAGTATTGTTAGATCCTGTAGTGATATTAGAACCAGCTGATTGACCTAAAAGAGTATTATAGGTAGCAGATCCAGCCAAAGAATATCCTGAATAATCTCCAACACAAGTATTATTGCCTCCTGTTAACGCAGAACCAGCACCTTGTGTAATTCTAGAGCCAACAAAAGTGTTATAACTAGCTGTGCTTGGTGTGTTACCCGCTTCAAATCCTATTGCCGTATTATAAGTCCCGCTAGTTATTGCACTAAGTGACTGATACCCAACGGCTGTATTGTTAGATGCTGTATTAGCATTTAAGGCTTGATACCCCACAGCGGTGTTGTTAGATGCTGTGGTGTTGGAGTAAAGGGCCAAATAACCCATGGCTGTATTATAAGTACCACTTGAATTATTAGATAAAGAATCTTCTCCAACTGCGGTATTGTATGAAGCAGTATTTTGATTTAACGAATTAAATCCAACTGCTACGTTACGAACCCCAGTAGAGTTTGTATATAAAGCACCTCCTCCAACGGCTACGTTTCTTTCTCCCGTAGTGTTTGTATACCCTGCTTGATACCCTACTGCTGTATTGTTAGATGCTGTGGTGTTTAGTTTTAAAGCCTCATGCCCTACCGCAACGGAAGATGAACCAGTTGTATTTGACAAAAGCGCATTTGCGCCAACAGCAACAATAGAATTACCCGAAGTATTAGAATTTAAAGCAGAATAGCCAAATCCTGTAACTCCATAACTGCTATTAGTTGAATTAATTAAAGCATTAACTCCTAAAGCGGTATTACTTGCAACAGAACCCCCACCTAAACCTACTGTTAGTCCGTGTAGCGTAGCATCGCTTGTGCTTGTCAAAGTTGTGAATTTACCTGAAGAAGCCGTTGTTCCACCAATCGCAGGAGGGCTTGCTAAGTAAGTGCTAAAAGCTGAACCTGTAATTAAACCATTTACCGTTAGAGTTGTTCCATCAAATGTTAAATTTGAAGAACCTGCTAATGCACCAGAACTGTTGTATTGAACTTGTGCGTTTGAACCACCAACAATTCCAAAAGAAGACCAAGCTGAACCGTTGTATCCTTCAAATTGGGTTTTTGTTGAATTAAAACGAATCATACCTGCACTTGGCGTACCAGGTTCTTGCGCAGTTGTACCATTTGGCAAAGTAATTGCGCCAGTAGAAGTAAACACTACGTTATTGGTAATGTTCGCAATACTCGCATTTGTACTGACGGATAAATTCGTTGGCGATAGGGTTGTCGCAGGGACAACGCCGTTATACACCATGTTATTTACATCATTTAACCATGATGCAGGTATGATGGTTTGGTAATCTACAAATGTAATACTGCTCATTTTTGGTTATCCTATGTTGCCGATTGTATTTTGGTTTCCAAGGTCTGTGATGACAAAATTACTACCCAATTGAGAAGTAATAGTTCCTGTGCTTGTGGTCACGATTAACTGTAAACGCATATTTGCCGATGGTATGACATAACCTTCAAGCCTGACCACATAACCTGTTGAAATTTGTAATGGTTGGCTTGCTTGAGAAGTTGTGGTTGTCGCACCGCTTGCATAAATATTACTTACCGCAGTCGTTCCGTATCCTTGCTGAATCAAAGTATAGTTTGCGTTTAGGGTTGTAAAGTTTGCCGATGCTGAATTGGTAAAGCCAAACAATACCGTTTGAGCAGAACTATACGAAGTGAAAATTAAATTGTATTCAATTTTGTAAAAATGACCTGAAATTAATTCAGGTCTGACCGTACTTGTAAAGAATTGACCGCCTGAACTGACGGAAGCTGAAGTTGCCAACTGTGCAATTTGTGAGGCTTGGATAAGTTGCCGACCGCTACCAGTAGAAGTATTGCCAGTAATATAAAGCGAATTACCGTCATATTCTTGCGCCCCCTGTACTGGCGAAGTAAGGTTACTTCCTGCCACAAAAAGCAAGGGTTCTGCGCTTGTTGTGCCAGTTGGAAGCGTTACTGTGCCTGTGAATGTAGGCGAAGCTAATGGCGCACCGCCAAGGTTGGACAAAGCACCGCTTGCCGTTGTTGCGCCTGTACCGCCGTATAAAATACCGACCGCATTACCGTTCCAAGTGCCACCAGTATATGAACCCACCCAAGATAGTGTATTTGCTGACCAGGAAGCGTTTGCAGGTACTAAGTTGTGGTAATCCCAAGTTCCCGCCGCAATTGAATTATTTTGAAGAATAACTTCAATATAGCCACCCGATTGAATTGTGCAAATCGTAGTTCCTGAATTATTTTTGACAACAATCGTTCCTGAACTTTGATTATTGTTAAAAGTAAACAATGCGCCATTTGGCAAGGTTGTTGCATCTGGTACTTGAATAGTTTGACCGCCAGAACCAGTAATCAACCAGTTTTGTACGGAACTTGCAACCAATGTTATTTGCGTTCCACTTGCCGCCTGAGATGTAAAACCTTCAAATAAACAATTAACTGTTAAGTTTTTATTGGCATCAAAAACCGCAAACCCGCTTGCGCTATTAGTATTATTTCCTAAAGCAGTTGCAACGCCAGTTCCAAATGAAGTTAAACCTGTACCGCCAGAAGCAATCCCTAAAGTACCCGCCAAAGTCACCGCACCGCCAGTAGCCGTACTTGGTGTTAATCCTGACAAAGAAGTTTGGAAACTTGTAACTTCGCCAGTACCATTAACCGCAATCGTAATACCGCCAGATGAATTGGTAACAGAAATACCAGTTCCCGCAGTAATGGTCGAAAGAGAATACCCGCTTCCATTTCCAATCAATAATTGTCCGTTTGTAGGCGTTGAGGACAATCCTGTGCCACCATAACCGATGCCGATGGTTGTGCCATTCCAAGTGCCTGTTGCAATCGTTCCCAGGGTTGTTAGGCTTGTGCTACCTGCTAATGGGCTTGCGCCAATCGTGTTATATGAAACAGTTGTTGCGGTTGCGCCGTTAAACGATGTACCAGAAGATGCGCCTGTTCCACTATTGTTGAACGTCAAACTATTTGGAATATCTGCCGTAATTGTGGTTGAACCACCCAAGCTAACAGAATTACCATTGATAGTAATACTTGAATAAGTCAAACCGCTATTTGGAATCGTAGCGTTAATTTGACTTGGCGCAATCGAAATAGTGGTACTACCTGCCGCAGTCAATTGACCTTGTGCGTTTACCGTAAAAGTTCCAACTGCTGATGCTGAACCGTATGAACCTGCGCTAACCGCAGTATTTGTAATTGAAACCGTAACTGCACCAGAACCGTTGTAAGAAGTTCCCGAAAGTCCAGTTCCAATGGTCAGCGCATTAAGATTAGAACCAAGGGACACGCCTGAAATGGTTGAGTTGGCAAGTTGAGCATTTGTGATTGTGCCCGACAAAGCCGTTGTAGGAATCGTTGTGCTTGCAGTTACGTTACCACTTGTATTATTGGCATACATATAGCCAGTAAGACCAGTAACCGCCAAATTGGTTGTCGTGAGATTTGTAAAGGATTCAGTATTAGAACCTGGTACTTTCTCCCAAACACCACCGCTAAATATTGCCCAATCACCCACGTTCCAATCAGATACACCGTTTAAAGTGGTTGTACCTGCAACGCTAACAACGTAATAATACCCTTGAGTTCCAACGCTAGAAGTTAAAGTTGGGTTGTTTGTTGATGCGTTCCAAGTGCCCTGATAAGTGGGTGCATTTGTTGCCTGAGTGCTAATACTTGTGATTTGCCCCTGCGAATTGACCGTAATAACTGGTATTACCGCACTTGAACCGTAAGAACCCGCCGTTACGCCTGAATTTGCAATCGCAATCGTTACTGGCGCAGAACCGTTAAAAGATGTTCCGCTAAGACCAGTTCCAATCGTTAATGCGTTTGTAGTATTAGCGGTAATCGTTCCTGAAGCACCTAGAGCAACATTAACGCCGTTGTAGGTAACAGATGAATTTGCAAGGTAGGAATTGGCAATTGCGCTTCCATTCCAAGTTCCAGTTGTGATTGTGCCAACAGTCGTTAAACTGGTCGAACCCGCCAAAGGTGAAGCACCGATGGTGTTATATGAAATAGTTTGAGCAGAAGAACCGTTAAAGGTCGTGCCAGATGCCGCACCAGAGCCACCATTATTAAAAGTGAGGCTATTGGGTGTATCAGCAGTTACGGTCGTGCTACCGCCTAAACTGACGTTGTTTCCATTGATGGTGATGGATGAATTCGTCAGTCCTGAATTGGGTATAGTCGCATTAATTTGACTTGGGGCGATGCTGATTGATACCGCTGACAAAGCCGTTAATTGTCCCTGGGCGTTAACCGTTGCTTCCAAAGTATTGCTTGCAGAACCGTATGACCCCGCCGTAACCGCAGTATTAGCGATGGCAAATGTAACTGGTGCAGAGCCGTTAAAAGAACCTCCCGACAATCCTGTTCCCGCAGTCAGCGAATAGGGTACATCAGCAGTAACAGTAATTGAACCGCCAAGGCTGACCGCATCGCCATTAATCGTAATGCTTGAATAAGTAAGCCCTGAATTTGGAATTGTTGCGTTAATCTGAGCAGGTGAAATGCTGATGCTTGTTGTAGTTGCTGAACTGACCTGACCATAAGCATTGGTCGTAATAACCGCCGTAGAACCTGCTGAACCGTATGTTCCTGCCGTTCCGACATTTGCCAGGGCAATTGTGACCGCCGCTGAACCGTTGTAGCTTGTGCCAGTCAAACCAGAGCCAATGGTTAAAGCATAAGGATTAACCGCCGTCACCGTTGTACTACCGCCAAGCGATACATTGTTGCCGTTGATGGTGATAGAACTATTAACCAAGGCTGAATTGGGTATGTTGGTCAACGTATTAGTAGAACCACTAATAGACGTACCTGCAAGGGTTGTCAGCGTACCACCCAAAGAAACCGAAGTTGACCCAATTGTGATCGAACTGTTGGCAAGTCCAGAATTTGGAATTGCTGAGTTAATCTGTCCCGCAGAAATGCTAATCAGCGTATTAGATGCGCCTGTTACTTGTCCTTGCGAATTAATAACCAAAGTAGGAACAGAACTAGCCACACCGTAAGAACCAGGGGTAACACCAGTATTTGTAATGCTAAATTGTGTTCCTGTGAGGGTAAGCCCTGTTCCTGCGGTATATGTTCCTTGACCACTAAACTGACTCCAAATAATAGGCGTTGTATTAATCGTACCAGTTTCTGAAGTAATAGCCACCCAACCAGTATTAGCATACAACGTGCCATTTTGCACAAAAGTAGTAGCACCTGGAACTTGCGACCAATTATCCATATCGCTTGATCTAATCCAAGCAGTCGTACTAGCAACCCAAATACCGTTATAAGCATTGTTGTTTTGGTTTTTGACCAATACCCTATCGTTGGCTAAAGTTGTGTATCCATCAAGCGTTTGCAAGCCTGAAAGGGTGATATTTGCAGTTGTTGCGCATTGGCACTCATATTTAGAAGCCGCCGCACCGCTGACCGAATCAACATATTGTTTGTTTGCCAAATCATTGGCGTTAACTGGCAAGGTAGTAACCTGACCAGTTTCGGTTGCCATGCTGATAAAAGATGCGCTATAAAGTTGGTTTTCCAATCCATACAATTGAGGAAAAGTGTTTGCAGTTCCTGAAGTCATCATGTTGATGACAAAATCACCCCTACTCCAAGATTGTGCGACCGTACTTTCTTGCGCTCTTTGAACAGTTAAAACATCGCCTGTTATATTTGTGCAAAGAACAATTTCAACAATTAATTGATTTGTCGCATTAACTAAGGTTAACAATAACCCTTGATTTGCACCAGGCGCAGGAAAAAAAGAACCTGTACCACTTGCGACCTGAATAGTCGTAGCCGTACTGGAAACTGGCAACGCAAGCGTTGTTTGCGCCTGATTTGCAAATAAAAGGGTTAAGTTATACATTAAGACAAAATTGAATAAGTGTCGTTAGCCGCACCAGTAAATTTAATATTGGTAACTGGGAAAGTCAAAACGTAATAAATTTGTCCTGTTTGTGTCGCAGTTGGTGTTACTGCTGAATAATAAGTTGCACCATTGTCAACTGACAATTGAATTGCTCTACCACCTGCGGCAGAATTTAAAACAATAGTCAAAGGAAAGGGTGTATTAGGAATTGTTGCAACGGCAGTTGTTGTCGCTAACGTGCCTGTAATTGGGCTTCCATAATTTAATGTTGACATGATAACTCCTTAATACTTGATGCAATATAAATAAGCAATGTTAATAGGTCTTGTTTCAGACCCCCCTTGAGATGAGTTTGTGACTGAAATGCTTGTTGTATTGGTTGCGTTTGATACTGAAATATTAGTAAATTCTGTACTTGTGTTAGTTGTTGTAACACCTAAATTTGCTAGACTTGGCCCACCAGATAAAGTTTGATTTTGATTTCCACTTAACCCGTATGTGTGATGGTGGCCTGGGTCATTAAAATTTACGGCATGAGTATGACCAGGGTCAGTTACTGAAGCAGTATGCGTATGGGATACGTTTTGACCGCCTTGCACCGTTCCAATTGAACGACCTGGGTCTATTCCATTGCCGTTATCTAAAACCCTAATAAAATATCCACCTAATTGTGGAAGCCTAAAAGTAGTAGAACCATCGCCAGGGCTAAATTGACCTTGAACCCATGCGCCATCACTTGCCGCAATATTTCCAGAACTCTGAGCAAATGCCCAAAGTTTTGCATAAGTAGTTCTTGAAACCAATTGTCCTTCAGCAATTAAATATCCTGCGGGTGCAGTTGTACAAGGAAATGTGAAAATTACGCCTGTGGGAATCGTATCAATACCCAATGCAGGATTTTGAATAACCCAAGAATTGAGAGTTAACGACCAATTTAATTGAATTGGATAACCTGCAATCGGTATATCACCTGCAACCAAAGCACTATTGCTTCCTTTAACTACTGGGAAAACTCCAGTAATTGTGCTTCCCATCGTCAAATTAAGAGTAACCGCCCCAGTATTTGCACCAGTTGCCTCAACAATCATGGGCATACCGTCAGGCATTGAACTCAAATCAGATGCAACAGATGCAGTTAATGCGTTTACAGTTCCTGCGGCAGTTGCAAAACCATAAGTCCCTTTTTGAACTTGGTCAGGCTGAACAAAAGTAGCTTGCGTTCCCGCAGTTGGAAAACAATTTACATAATCACCAAGCAACCAGGATTTTGCAGTAGTGCCTTCTTGACCACGAACGACTGTTAAAGAATCGCCTGATCTAGCAGTACACCACATGATTTCATTAAGCAAACCAGTTGCCGCATCGACCAAAGTCAAAATGAAATATTGTGTTCCAGATGGATTGGGGAACAATGAGCCTGTTCCTGATGCCACATTTACAGTCGTAGCAGAACTGGTCAACGCACTTGAAAGGGTTGTTTTAGCGTTGTTAGCAAATATTAAAACAGACATACTAACCCTTTAATAAGCAATTGTAAAAATGTACTGGAACGGCAGTTGTAATACTCCTGAATTCAAAGCCGATGCTAAATAAATAGCCACCGAAGATTCAAAAGTATTTGGAATCGTGATTAGAACATTGTTTCCAGATTGAAAAGTTACGCTGACATTGTAGGTGTTATCAATCTCAGGTGCAACGCCATTTGCGCCTGTTAAGAATCTAATTATTCTTCTTTTTAGCCAATTAATATTAAATTGAAATCCATCGCCTTTATAGAAATTCCAAGTAATACATCTTTGGTAAATGTCATCACTTACAGTTTCGGCAGATAATTGAACAATTCCTAGAACTGTTTCACTACCTGGATTATTTAATAAATTATAGGTAAAGGTATAAGTTCCAGTTTGAGTACATTGATATAAACCGTTATACGCATTAGGAGTACATCCGTAAATGTATCCAACAAACTGTACGCCTGTTGGAACTGCGATAGATGCAGAAGTTGTGACCGTAACAATTCCATTTGTCCAACTAATAGCAGTAATTGCAATACCATTAATTTGAATCTTTACGCCGTCATAAACCTGGGTATCGTACAAATCAGCGTTGTAAGTACCGCCGACCAATTGAATATTGTTCAACGTCAAAGTAGGACGAGGCTGACCGTACAAAGAATTTCCAACCCAATCTAATAATGGATAACTTAATTTTGTATAGATTGGCAAATTAAGTGAATTAATTTGATCTAAGTAACTTTGTGCAGTTGCGTTATAAGCATCAAAGAATGATTCAACATAAGGAACTGGCTGAGTTAATGAACTTGCACCTGCAATAGCTTCTCCTGCAATACCAAATCCCGCAATCGCTGATTGACCATTTGTAAAAGCAGGGGGCGCAGTACCACCCTGGTATTGTTGGTAAAGATAAGCAGGTAGTATTTGGGAAATCATACTTGTGTAATAGTTACCAAACCATTAGTCGTTTCAAAATAACTTTCAGGGTCTCCATAAATTACTCCCTGACCACTTGATGGTGAAGTTGTTATCCCATTGATTGTTATTGTAAATTGCATTTCTGAAATTAGGCTAACATTTAATAACGAAGCTACCGCAGTCGTAAATGCCATTTGTAAATCAAAAATACTAATTGGCTGACCTACTGGAATTGAATTGATATAAGCAACAATTGCAGGTATGCCAGTAGAAGCAATTGCAGTTGTTGATACATAGTTAACCGCAATGGTATTCCAAAGCAATGTAACCGTCACCGTTTGAGGAGGAGGGTTTACAAAAGTAATGTTGTAAGTATCGGGGTAATTATTGATTGATACCGTTACATTCCTAAAGTTAGGAGTTACCACACCCCCGCTTGTCCAAGCCCCTTGAGAAGCCGAATCAAAGGGCGTATAACCCAAAACCGTAGCAGTTCCAGGGTTTGATGCCAAAGGATAAGTAAAGGTGCTTGCGCCTGTTCTTGTGAATGTGTAAGAACCGTTGTAAGCACTTGGGGTACATCCGTAAATCGTTCCCGAAGTTGTTCCAGTTGGCAATCCATGAGGGGAAGCTGTTGTAACTGTAACCGTACCACCTGACCAAGTTATGGTTGAAATTTTTACATTAAGGCTAAAAGTTTTTTCATCAATAACGATAGCAACAAAATTATTGCCATTGACGTTTGACATTCCAGTTTCGCCAGTAATTTGAACAACTTGACCAGTTGTGTAGCCATGATTCAGATTAATCGTCACAACGGCGGGGTATGCGTTTGTAATGTTGGTTACTTGAAAAGTAGAACCAACCAGATTAGAAATATCAAACAATCCTGTATAAATGGCATTTGCCACTTCGTAAGGGTCTCCACCGCCAACAATAACTTCCCAAGCCGTACCAGATGTTGGTTGACGTACAGAAATTAAATTTGGCTGAACTCCCGATACTTTTTGAAGTTGAGTTTTCAGGAATGTTGGCATACCTGTGGCAATTGCTTGTCCCGCCTGAATTACTTGCGCCTGATAGCTTTGAATTGTTTGAGCAGTTGCGCCTGGAACACCTGCCGATTCATTTGTGCAAGTTAGGGTAACTCCTGATGGTATGGAAGTAACGATAGTTGTGACTGTACCAATTGGAACTGCCCAAGAACCTGCATTATTTGCCAAACAGTAAAGGGCGGCACTTTGACCACTTGCAGAAACAATTCCACCGTCTTGTACTGTGTATTGATGCGTTCCATCAGAAACAACAAATCCTGCACTAATTACAAACCCAGGCGTACCAATAAAAGTTACATAAACCGATGTATTATTGCCTACGCCTTGCGTAACGCCGTAAACCGCACCCAATTCGTAAAGAATAAATGGGTTAGCGGTATAGGGGGAAATCGAATTAACCAAGTCAACAAATGCTTGATCTTGAATAACTACCGCACCGACTGCGGTTGATGCCATATCTTCGACAAGTGAACCAGGCAAATTTGCGGTCAATCCTGGGGATAATGCGGTTGCCGCCGCTATTTCTGCGTTTAATAAATCCGTTGGGCTAGTTGGTACTGCACCTGCCGTTGTTAGTTGTGCCATTTTTTAACTCACTACCGTAGTTTGGATTGTCGTCCCATTTTGGAAAACCGCCTTAATATTGTAAGTTGGTTGCGTTGCGTTTTGTTGTCTAAGAATTGTTAAACTTGCAAAATAAGGTGCGAACTGGGATTGTGTTCTATTTAAGGCAACATCAGGCGCAATTTGGGTCATAACAGAGTTTTGCCCTGGTATGCCGTAATTTCCATAAACTGGGCTTTCCCCTTGGGTTAAGCGCAAAGTTTGAATCAATGTTGCCAACCAAATATAAGAAGTTTCGGTAATTTCTACCCAATTTCCGTTTTGATCTTGTCCGTAGCTTCTCATGGTGATACTCCCCCTGAAACACCGCTTCCTGTGGTAACTCCAGTATGTTGGTGCGCCAAGAATGGTTTGCCGTTTATGGTCAAAGTACCAGTAATACTTATTCCAGATGATGTTATTGAGATTGTATTAGAACCGACCGATAAAGTAAGGCTTGTTGAACTAGATACTTGAATTCCAGTATTTGTAACCACAATAGAATTATCACCTGCGGTATCTGCAAGACTTGCCCCATCTGGTGCTTGAATAACTACCGCCAAGGGGTTTACTTCTTCCCACAAAGAACTTCCAATTGGAACAAATACCAAAGCACCCAAATTGCTTGCAGGTGAATCTAAGGGGGCTAAACCTGCTCCCAATCCATTAATTCCACCAAGTCGAACATCTGCCGAAATACAAATTCCCAAATCACCTACTTGTATGGGGGTACGAATATATTGGCTTCCAATAGTTGCGCAAGTTACTGGGGGTAATGGGGTATTTAATGTACTGTAAACCTCAAAATTGACCGTAACAATTGCCCCTTCAACAGAAACGACCGAACAAGGTAATACTTTCCCAAGCGAATTAATATTATTCTCAATCTTTTGTTGAGAAAAATCATTCATCGTCCTCGCAAACGGTGTTTTTTGTGCCTGGCTCATAATTCATCCAATGTTAAAGGCACGCCAGGAATAACGCAATCAATAATAGTTACCCAACTGTTTGCATCTGCTTGGCGACTATTTCCAACATGACGTATCTGCGTTATTGTAAAAATGCCATCAAAGGAAACAAGATTTCTATATTGAGAAAAACTTGCAACTGTATTTGTAATTGGGCTTCCCGCAGGAAAGATAATGCTATCTCCAATATTCAAATCCGCCCTCATAACCAATTTTGCTTGAACGGTAGCAACATCAATCCAAGTAATATTACCAATTAAATCCCAATAATTGATAGCCGCTGATTCAGTTGCAGGTGTTGTTCCGTCCGTCAAAACAAAGCCAATGGCAGAATTAGCCACACTTGCGCCAATGTAATTTGGTAATTTAATAATATTTTTGCTAGTGTCGTTAACCCATTTGCAAAATGATTCCAAATTAGGATAGTAACCAGTTACATTTTCTGTATATACAAGATTTGGGCTAAATTCTCCATAAACTGGAACGCCTGGATAAGATATTGACAAAGAACTTTCAACGGCTGACTGTAATGGTTGACCCATTTTCCAATCCAAAATGATGTTGGCATTAGCACTTGGGTTATAGGTTGCGGGGGCGACTTGCAAATTAAGAACAACTTGAGTTCCTTGCCAATTTCCGAACGCCTGAATTACTGTTCCATCAATAATTAATCCTGCTTGAAATTGATCTGCAAAAGGCAACCCCGCAGACATTCCAACAGAAATTTGAATTTTTGCGCCGTTAAAATTAGCAGATTGGTTTAAATCTTGGAATGAAACGCCATAAATCCTGACCGTTCCAATTTGTGACGGCTGATGATACCAAGTTTGAAAAATATCTAAATCGACTCTGAGTGCTGATGTATTGTCTAATCCAGTTGGCACAATACCAGGTATAACCATTGAAGAATAGGTTATAGGTAGAAAAGCCGTTTGACTTTGCGATCCTGGGCTTATGACAATGTTGTAAAAACGCATTTATGGATTAATCTCAAAGTTTCCACTACTTGCTCTGTAAACCAAAGATGAAGTAGTGAAATAACCAAACACCAGATTAATATCATAATCATCAGGAGATGAAATAATTGGTCTGCTAACGATTAAAGTCCTAAAATTGTTATAAATATTGACGCAATACCTTTGCCCATAAACATTCCAAGTACAAGTTGCAATGTACGTTTGACCATCCAAAGTAGGATTAAATTGAAACGGCTGATTTGGCGATGGGTTAAATGCAACGAATGTAGTCATATTACCAACTTGATATAGTAGAAGTTATATTAGTAGGTACTGGATTACCTGCACCAATGTTCTGCAATAGCGACCCCAAAACCTGCAATGCCCCAGTAACGGTAATTAAAGGTTGTACAAAGTCCCATTGATACATCAGTTGTACTTGCTTGTCACCTGCGCTACTAACGTCCCTGATGCCTGTTAAAAGGCAATTGGTGTAGGTGTAAGCAGGGGTGATAACCGTAAATGTACCGCCTTGGGATATGTGCGTTTGAATTTCTGTTTGTAAAGCGGTCAAAATAGCTTGCTTGATTAAATAACCGCCATCATTTTGCGCAGGGCAAACCATCAGCATACTAACTTTTAAAGGCATTTGAACAACCGCATTAGCCGCCATCTGCAAACTAAAAAATGGATATTCAGCTACCTGCCAATCTGCTAATGTGCTTCCAGGCAAAGGCTTGTAATGCGCAAAAAATTGACCTTCTTCAATTCCTGGAATATCAAACATTTCAGTCAAAACAGTAATCGGCAACAATCCGCCAGGAATAAATTGCGCAATTCCATTTTGCAAAATAATGGGCGATATTTCGTATGCGGCTTGAAATGCGGTTTGACCAAAAGAACTCATACAATCCTCACTTCATTCCATTGGTTGTTATAATTATATTACCACCAGTAAAATCTTGAATTAAAATTCTTTGAATATCACTTGCGGTAAAGTTGCTTCTTGAGTTTTCTTGTTTTGTCATAGCTGACATTAAATTAGAAAGAACCGCAGGATTTTCTAAGTTTAAGTGCTGACCAGGCGCAAATCCAGTTCTAGCCAAAACACTTTTAATATAGGCTTGAGTATTATTTTCGGAAGATGGCGCATATTTGCTGACAATACCTTCAACGGTATCTAAATTATCACGCCGTTCGTAGCGTAATAATTGTTTAGCCATTGCCCTTAATCCTTCCTCATTTGAAGAAAATTTTTGAAATTGTGTTGCACTTCCAGGAACTCTCAAATTACCAGGATTCATAAACCTTTCAGCTATTGAACCGACAGTAGGCGAAGTTTTTGCCATTTCCTGTTTAAATCTAGCCATTTCAGGGCTATCTTGTTGACCGCTTGCATAAAGACCATGTTCGTACAAAAATTGAGCAAATCTTGTTGACATGGAATAACTCATTGTTTCAGGAGTTAATTTTCCTTTTGCTTTTAATTCTGCATTTCTTTGTTCAGGCGTTTTAAGCAAATCCTGAATGAAATTGACGGCGTTCATCACCGTAATTCCAAAACTTTTTATGGAATTGTAAAATTCTGCAACATCTTGCTTAAATTCAGGCGATGTTAGATATTCGCCAAATTTACCAATATTTTCACCCAAGTTTTCAATCCATTTTTTTAAATCTGGACTATCAAGCAAACTTGTTATGAATTTTGTAATTCCTTCGGATACTTTTTCAAAAGCAGGTGCAAGGGCAACCAGTTTGTCAATTAATTTGGTTTCAAGATCATTACCAGATCGTTTGAGTTGAACCCAAAAATCCTGCCATTTGCGACTTGTCTCATCGTCAACCGACAATGTATCCCTGTCTTGCTTTAATCTTTTGAAAGTTTCTTGTAATTCTTTTTGGCTGAGTGAAGACAAACGGCGCAATTCTTCTAAGCTGAAAACTTGGGTTAATCCCATTGCTTGAGCAAATTGGCTTGTTTTTCCTCCCTGATTAAATAGCTTGATGGCATTGGTGATAATTGTTGGCAATGCTTGTTCCGCATTTTGCCCTGCAACAAGCCCTAAACGGCTCAGAATCGGACTTCTTGATAGGTCATTCTGTATATCAGCAATGTTGCCTAAAACCTGTCCTGGGTTGATATAACGCCCCAAATTGACGTTTGCGGCTCTTAATCCGCCAGTAGAAATACCCAATCCTTGCGCTTGTCTGCGGTAATCGCTTGCGCTTGCGCCTAATGCGCCCAATCCAAAGCCACCGCCAATTGAACCTAGCGTAACCCACCTGGCAAGCGAAACAACGCTATTAGCCAAGTTTTGGGCAATATTACTTGTGGATTTTTCGGTTTCTTTTAAATCTTTGTTTGCATCTTTGACTTTCTTATCAAAGTCTTGCAGATTCTTTAAAGATTTTTCTAGGTGCTTGTTTAACGCTTGTGCGCCACCTGCTGATGCCTGATTGACCTTTTGCCAATCACCAGGCATTTTTTTAAGTGCGGCTTGATATTTATCAAATGCTTGTTGAAATTTCTTAAAAGATTCGTCTAAAACGTCAATCTGAATAACACTTTTGGTTGCCATTTTTCTCTCTTTTAAAAAAGTGATCTATTACTGATTGCTTTTATTAAATGACGATTCCTGTATTCATTAGCATCCGTCCATTTGCCGCCACTTTCCTTGATAAATTCACCAAACCAGGCATTACTTAATTTTTCTAAGCAATGATGGATGATTCCTTCACCTTCTTGCCAATAGTTTCTGGCTTTGTCTGTATCGGCAAGCCATTCTGAAACGCCGTACAGTCCAAGGATGAAATTTCCCAATTTCGTAACGCTCCTGCCATCTCCAAGAAAGAATTTTTCAAATCCTTCGGAGCAACCTTGGAGATTGCAGTAAAAAAAACCAAGGATGAAAGAGTTTCGGCTTCTTCATCTTCATCTAAGATTTCTCTTTTCACCGCTACGTCAAAAGGAATTGTTTCCCATCCTTTTTCTGTACTCATAATGACGTTGGTTAATCTGACTATTTCATTAATCAAACCAAACTTAACGCCACCATTTCCATCCCAATTACCCGCCTTTATAGCCAAAGACTTCAAGGCAGGATAAGCAAGTTGGGGAGCAGATAAAGCCAAATGCGCCTGGTTAATTGAATCAAAGCATTGACTAAATACTTTGCCCAATTCAAGGTAAAACTGCTCAAATACAGATCGACTAATTGAAGCGGAATGAATATAAACCAATCCGTTTCGACCAGTCTGAACTTGCATCACTAGGTTCAGATTTCTGTCGATTTTCACAATTTATCCTTTTTAACCGATTGCAAATAAACTTGAGTTGATACTATAAACGCCACGCAAACGAACGATTAAACCCGCTTGTGTACCGTCAAAAGCTACTTCTTGAATACTTGATAAAACACAATTGTTCAACTGGAACGAACTCAAAGCAACAGAATCAGGTATTACAGTAACTGAACCCATTGTTGTGTTTGTTTCAATTTGTTGCTTGTATGCGTTTCCAAGTGCTTGGGTTCTTAACAAGTGCATGGTTACTGTGCCGTAAATGTAAGGCTCTGGGCTTGTAACCGCACCTGTTAAAGTGCCAATCAACTGGGAAGTGTCGCCATCAAAACCAAGGCTAATCGCTTCTTTTGCAAGGTAAGCAGAAGTTACGTTTAGGTTGGTAAAGTTGGCAAATACTACGCTTGCAAGTAGTCTATTTAGTGTACCTTGTACGACTTGTGGATTTGACATTTATTGCTCCTTAAACTGGAATATTACTTGCAGTCAAGTAAATGGTAATAGATGTAAATCCTCTGAGTGGCACAAATGTGCAACTTAGACCGTTATAAATACCTGCCGCATAATTGCTTGGGTTTTGAGTAATATACGTTTGGAATGATACTGCATTGACCGTTGCGGGTGAAAGTATTAAACCAAAAGAAATACCACTATTAACCGTAGCTTGTGCAACTTTTTGCAGGGTATTTATACCTGCTTGGTTGTAATACAAAGGATTTGTTGGTGTATTGCTACCGTTGATAATTGCCGCCGCAAGTGCTATTGAGACATTTATTGATAACCAATCAACGCAATACCAATAGTTAAATGGGTTTAAATCCATGAAACTACCAGTTTGAATCAAAGTATTGCTAATTTGACCTTGTGCGCCTGTTCCAACCCAGTTTACACCTACCGCACTCAAAGAAGTTTGTTGCGCATTTGTTAGAGTTGAATAAGGAGTTACGCCATATAAGAATGTGTACTCAAGCGGTGAAGCCAGGTTGGAACTACCTGGGTTGTATCCCAAAGTAATGGCAAACATCGCCGCCGCATCAAATTCTGTAACTGGAGCAGTTGGGGTTTGAAGTGTTGCAAATACTGATTTGATACCTGTCCAATTGGTGTAAGTAGCAGTTGTTGTGGTTACATAGAAATATAACTCAGAAGTCGTGCTGACATACAACCTAGCCATTGTTGGCGCAGTTGTTTCTACATCCCACTGCAAAGGTAACAAGTAACTATAAAACTTAACCGTTGGGTTAGCAATGTAGGCTTCTAAAGCCGTTACACCCGCCGCAGGTGAACCAGTTCCAAGTTCTAGTACATAAACCGCATTTCCTGTGCCTTGTGCAAAATAAGTTGTAACTTGTGCAACCAATTCTGAAACATCGGACAAAGTAACCGCACCCTGAACAGTTGAGCTACCAGGGTTAACGCTTAAAGCATAAGTAAATGTATTAGCACCAGTTGAAGTAATTTGATAAGTGCCGTTGTAACCCGATGGAGTTACGCCAGTAATTATTGCAGATACTATTTGACCGTTTGGAATACCATGAGGAGTTGCAGTTGTTGCTGATACTACGTTTGCACTCCAAGTCATAGCGGAAAGAGTAATAGCACCACTTAAAATGCTATTTAAACCGCTAACTGAAGTCAATAATTGAGTAGTACCTGAAGCCAAGGTTGTACCGCCTTGGCTAACAATTGCACCTGTTCTTTGCAAAGTTGATGGCGCACTCGCAACCTGCTGAGTGACCGAAACATTAACAATATTAGGCATAATGCCTCCTTAATTAGTTGTAGCTTACAGAAACAACTTGACCAGTTCCAGGCTCAACTACGATACCTGTAAGGCATGGGAAATCAATTGAGTATGCGCCAATTGTGTTTGGAATGACTGCAACCAATTTAGAAGCGGCAGTTGCAGTAGTAATACTTGCAACAGAAGCGGCATCATAAACTGCACCTGCGCCAGAACCTGCGGTAGTTACGTTTACGTTAGCGATGCGACCTTGTGAGCCTTTTACCAATGTGTTTGTTGAAATGTTGAGGACGTTTTTAATTCCTCTGCCTGTGATTGTTGCACCATTAATTACTGATGGTTGTCCTTGTCCTACTGCCATTTTGATTCTCCTTTAAATTAATTAACCGTAACTGACATAAATGCACTTTCAATGGCTTTTTGAGCAATATTATTAACAGTTGATTGGTAATAACTCACTTCAAAAGTGATTGATTTTTTCATCGCAATAATGCCAAATTCAGGTTGAGTTTCTTTTTCATCCTGAATAACTGGCATATTCATAATACCGATATTATCAGTATTTTGACTATATTGGAACACATAATTTGCGAAATTCAAAGCATCGTGATTGCGCAAACCATAAATAGTAATTTTTACCGTATCGTGAACCAATTGACTTGGATTGGATTCAGAATTAATCAAAGGAAATTGCTGAATTGCCGTTGTTTGTCTTGGGTCAATATCAATAGAAGCATAAGGGGGTGCTAAGTTTTGCCCCACCAAATAGCTTGGATACATTGGGAAAAATTGATTCAAGGTTAACCAAATTGGCAAACTATTACTAACAATAACGCTTGTCGTATCAAATCCAGTCATTGAATTGATTAACTGCGTATCCATGATGGAGTAAAGCGCATCACCCCTGTAATGGTACAAATCGGCTTGTTTGTAATAGTTGTCTTTGCGACTAAAGGCAAACTGAACGCCTTCGTAAGTAGCCACATAAATCAGATTTGGGCTTGTCAGGTTAAAGTCCTGAATAATCTGCATGGAAGTAAACAGAATATGGTTATAAGCCGTAAATCTATCATCCCTTTGGTGCATATCAGTATTAAAGTGAAATGAACCTTTCACGTTTAACTGCCTGGCGGGTAGGGTAGAACCCTTATTGTCAAACTCAGCGAACCCATAAGTCAGGGCGTTATAAATTGCTGAATCGTTCAAAAGACTTGCATTGACCCAAAAAACGTAACCGTCCAATGGAAGTATTAGTTTTACATAAAGTGTAAAAGTAACCGTTTCATTGCCCGATAAAGTATTAACCCCATCTTGCAAACCAGAACCCAATTGGGTCTTTGCGGTAATTGTTTCAGCTACTGTTGCCATTATTCAAACCACGCTTTTAATGAGGATTCCAAGATTCCTGAATCTATGAAAGACGGTCTTCTTGCACCCTTTTTTGTCTTTAATCGCTTGTTTACGCCCATCAAAGCCGCTTGAGTTGGTACGCCTGGTATTCCAACCGATTCGACTTCCCTGGTGTAAATAAACTTCTGAAAATCTTTTCCAATTGCATCAGCGGCTTGCGGCAACGGTTCAGCAGGAAATCGACCTGTCATTAAAAAAGTTTCCATCGAACCCGCCACATCTTCGCTAATGTGTTGAGCCATTACTTCGGCATATTGATCGGCATAAACCGAAAACAAACCGTATTTTTCTTCAAGAATTACGGCAACATCGTAGCTTGTTTTGTCCGAATCCAATTCTGGAACTTCTAAAACGCCGATGTTCAGTTTCAAGTTAAGCCCCACAATGTTCCGATGGATTGCATAAATCCTAATGCAGTCCTACCGTATGGGTCTTTAATTCTTTGTAAATCCATCAGTTGCAGGTTTTGCAATCCCTTGCCGATAGTTATGGATTCGCTTGTTGATACGTCAGAAGCTGAACTAATCACTCCTGCGGTGAAATTATTGATTCCGTAGCCTTGTCTTGCGTTCGCAAAAAAGTTTTGACCTGCGTAATCCTGTTGGAACTGAAGAAGTTGTGAACCCGCCCAGTTGTAAACCGTTAACGTATAAATATCTGGAACTTGAACTAAAAAATCTTGAGGAACAATATCCAAGGCAATTTGGTACGCATACGCATAACCTGGGTCTGTTGGGCTAATTACGGCTGAAGTAAGCCCCATTACTGCTTGCGACCAAGCAACGAAACCTGTAAGGGATGGCGGGTTTGTAATGGGGTCACTCATAATTTTATTTTATCAAGATTTGCGGGGTCTTCCTCTACCCTTGATTGGCGTAGTATTCTCTTTGACGACCTCAATTGTTTGCTCGAATTTGGCATCAGTATCCGCCAAGTTTTTCTTTTCTTCGGTAATCTCTACTTCTAGCCCCGATTTGATCTTTAAACCCATCTCCTGGGCTTTATCGGCAATAATCTTATCGGATGCTACCGCAGTTATTTTCCTCGCTTCTAAAGCCCTGTCAATCATTTCTTGCTCGGATTGACTTAATCCTTGCTCGATTGCGCTAATACTAATAGGTTTGTCAATGCGATACGCCAAATTGGTAAAGCCTTTGCCAATTTCTTCAATTTTTCTCATGCCGTAAATTGAATGTTGCTTGATGATAAAGTCAATATCTTCTTTAGCACCAGGGATTTCAATTTGTGAACCTGCACGAATATGATGCGAAAACGGTCTTGGGTTTTCGGGCAACATATAGGTGAAGTGAAATTCTTGTTTAGAACAGTTAGCTACATAAAGTTTCATCATTAAACTCCGATGGGATGAGGAGGCAGATGATGCGGCTACAAAAGAAAACTCAAAGAAATCTTTTATAACCCTGCCCCCTCAAAACGTCAAAATCTTGGCATCACACAAGATAACTGATTTTACTGGCTAACTGGCGTTGTTACGGTTGCAACCGATTGGTCAGGAACTGCAACGTCAGTTGTTGTAACTACTGTTGGTGCGCTTGCGGCATCAGTAGCAGTAACTGTAACCTGACTTGCACTTGCCGCAGGTGCAGAATCAGTTACCGCAGTAGTTGTGTTGTTAAAAGAAGCCATAAAAGAACGAACTTCGCCCATGAAAGAAACGATTTCTTCTTCGAGTGAACCAAATAAAGACATAATTTTCTCCAAGTTAAAGTAAGAAAACCCCGACCTTTTGAGCCAGGGTTTCCACTTGATTATCCCTTACCGCTTAATATGCGGCAGAAAGGATTGTCAATGCTTCAGGACGAATACCCCAACCAGAAGTTGAACGCATTGTGTACAGAGTTGTAATACCGCCATCAGCGATGGGGGTAGGTATTTCTGTTGGTGCGCTAACATCTGTCAACATTAAAGAAGTTGCGGTGATATTAGGTGTCAATGTAGCAAATACGTTGGTGTTGATCTTGTTGTTGGCTTTAGGAATCTTGAGTTCAGGAGCAATCAAAATGATCGCATCTGTACCGCCAGAACCTTGACCAATTAAAGTGTCATCAGCGGCGAAAACTACATCATCACCACCTGCCCACTTTGCAACAGTCTCAATCAAACCTGCGGCAGTCTCTACACCTGCGCCAATTCGTTGGAACTGGGTTAAAGAAACAACGCCAGAATATGAAATTTGGCTGATGAATCTTTGTGGTGCTAAGAATACTAAACGCAAAGGTTGACCGATTTGCAGGGTACGAACCTTGAGTGCGCCAATCATGTTCAGCATATACTGAGCAAGTTGACCACTATCCCAAGTGGAATAACCTGTGTTACCGTTTGTATCAGAACCCAAATTAACTGCGGTTGCGCCTGATGTATTAATCAAGCCTTCGCCGTTTGCAGGGTTGAAACCGTATAACAACGCATTACGCATTTGTTGTGCGATACCTTGTCTTGCGCCTAAACGCATAGCTTCTGGAAGCGCATAGCCCCAAACGCCAGTTGCGGCTTCATCAAAGTTATCGTACTGAGCACGAGTTGACATACGGTAAGTTGCGGTGCTAATCATTGATGGGATAACCGATGCGCTAGGCAATTGATTAAACTGTGATTGATTAGACTGAACTTGTGAAGTTAACTGGATTTTCTTAGCATAAACGTACAAGTCTGCTTCACCAAGGCGGGGCATTGGGTTTTCAGTTGCTAGTGTTGTAAATGCGCCAGAAGCCAAGCTATATTGCATGATTAACTCAGGCAACATAAAGTGGGGGTTAACTGTGACGAATGACGGTGCAAATCCTGACATATTAATTCTCCTTGATTAGATTAGGCACAACGCCACGTTTTGGGTATAAATCCAATTGGCAAAGCCTGTTCCGCTTGAATAGCTAACAGTCTTATTACCAGTTGTACTTACATTCAAAACTTTTACTGGAAGTGCAGGTTGAGTGCCAGGCTGAGTAACAGTAACCCAGTTATTAGTGTAATCATAATAAACTGTTGTGCTAATCAATTGACCTTCGATTGTTAGTGAAGCGGGTTCAATAACCAAAGGAATCCTTGCGCCAGAACCAAAACGGTAGTAGTTAACTGACATACCAGGAGTAAACAACGGCGCAGTTGACTGTGGAGTTGTAATTCCTTGGTAAGCCTGGTTGTAAACCAAGATACCTGTTGGTGCGGCACTTCCTGTTGCGGCAGAAATTGTGCTTCCAAGGGTATTAGTACCTGGCTGACCAGAAGCCCCAGGACTAAATTCTTGAATTGGAATACCACCCCAAATTGGGCTAGTTGCGGCGGCTGAATAAACGCCACCTGCTAAAGCAAACTTGACTGCGGGGTCATCTAGCGCATCGCCCTGGGTATAACCCTGGGAATTTACGTTAAATAAACCTTGCGCATTTGTGGTCAGCATTGGGCTGAGAGCAATTGAACTTGACATAATTTAGTCCTCTTAGCGTTGGTTGTTAGGTGTATGGAAAGTAGTTGCTCTTTGTGGAGGAACTTTGAAATCGCCAAGCCATGCTTCCATTGAACCACGATACTTAGTGATTGTACGACCGCTTGAATCTCTTGATTGAATAGCAATCAATTGATCTCCAGGAACATGACTAGATGTTCTTGCGGCAGTCATTGCATCATTCATAATTTGCTTTTCAGCTAATTCGAGTAATTTTGCATCTTTTATAGTTGCAAGGTTAATATCCTTGTAGCTATCAGAATACGCTTGCAATCCTCTGAGAAGACGTTTCCTATAAGCCATCAATGATTCGCCTTGTAGTGGGCGGGAAGCTGACTTACCAAAAGCGGCTAAAACTGAATCGCATTTTGCTTGTGCATCTGCGTATTCTGCGGCGGCTTCGTCCATCTTCATAGCTTCTTCATCCTTCTTGGCATCATCGTCATCAGGCTTCATTTCACCTGAGGGCATTTTTTCTTCGCCCATGTCAGAGCCTTCGGCATCTTTCTTGGCTTTTTTCATGTCATCTTCGTCATCATCATCTTTACGATGCTTATCTGCTTTTCTTGATTCCATGTGCTTTTCTTCCATATCTTCATCTTTACGCTTTTTGGAATCCATTTTGCGTTCCATGAAGTGTTTGGCTTCTGATTCTGATTCCTCATCATCATCGTCCATTTTCGCATCTTCGTCTTTGCGCTTTTTATCAGCGGCAGTAACGAGTGGAGGGGCGGGAAGATTTTTTTCCATCTCATCAATTCTCACACTCATGGAGCTGAGAGCCGAAAGAATGGCATCTAGTTTATCGCCTTGAGCATCTGCTTTCGGCTCTACTTTGTTGTCTGTCATTTCAGATACCTCTTGGTTAGTTAATAATACTCCTGCGGGTTCGCCACCCTTGTCCCATACTCCTTTAGAACCCCTTGCTTCAGTTACGATAGCAATATGATCTAAAAGAAATGGTACACCTTCGATCAAGAGTGGCTCTCCATTCTCAGTCGTTAGTGTCGTGTTACCTGCTGTTTGGTCAAAAACAACAGATGGGCTAGTGCTAACTTCTTCGGTCAAAATGGTGTTTACCGCATCTTGGTCGTAGATTTTCGCAATACCCCAAACTTCATCTCCCTTAATATAAGGCAGAATAATACTTCCAACTGCTCTGTCCTTGAATTCCTTGGAAGTCAAAACCGCAGTTTCAGGGTGATCCATTATCACAATCAACCCATTACAACGCTTTAAAAAGTCATCATTCAAATATAAACTGGAATCACGCCAAACGTGCTCACCAATACTTGAACGATAAGCTAACCCTGTTCCTGTAATGCGAATAGCTAATAGCATAACATTAGCATACATTTGAGGGCTTGGCAATAAATCTTGCCTAATTAATTCAGCATAATCGAATTCTGTTTTTGCACTTGCAATTTTGAAACAAATATTTTGTCCTGGGTGCAAAGGCATTGGGGGATTATCAACATGACACCAATCAAATCCAGTTGATTCATGGTTCAAAGTTACTGGAACTTGCTCAAAATTTCTGGCAATATAAGTACAAAATTGACCGTCATCAAATAATACTTCCAACTTGCCTTCGTACTTGATACCTGTTTCTTCAAAACATTCACGCCTAGCCGCTTCTTCTAAGTTTGCATCTTCTTTATTTTGATGACCGCCTGGTACTGCCCAAGTTTGAGGATAATCGCCACCATCTCCCCTGCGAATCAATAATACTTTGCCGTCATTGGTCAAAAACATTATTCCTGCGGCACGACCTAATGCCCCTGCATCTTTGTCAATTGGCATAGCATCAGATTTTGAACCAGTTGCAATTCTTTCAACGGCTAAATCATCAGCTTTTAAAGTTGTAATACTTTTAGTAATTTCTGCTAATTTGGCTGACAAGCCTTTTAATTCTGATTGAACTTTGGAACTATCCCAATCAGCATCGCACTTCCATTTTTTTAATGCTAAATTAATCCTGGAATTTGGGTCGTGTTTTGTTTTGTCAGAAGTTAGCTTTTCTTTCATGCCTGACATTCGGGCGCAAAATGATTCTTTCCTTGACCCGCCTTCAGGTTGAGGGGCTTTTAAATGTGCGCCATGCTCTTTGTTGTAAGAAGCCCTGCCTTTGGCATTTAAACCGCCTTTTTTATTCTTACCTTCCTTGGTCTCCCAAGCCTCAGAATCATCCTCTGGAACGCAATTGGGCACTTCTTTGCCGCCTTTTTGCTTCATTCCTAATTGTTTGTAACCTTCCCAACAAGGGTCAGCATCATCTTCTTTAAATTCGGGAGTTGCAAGGGGCGTAGATTCTTCAGGAATATCGCCGTCTTCTGAGTGTTTAATAAATTTCTTTGCCACTTCTTTAGGGATGCCAATATTGCCATGACCGCTTGCGGCGGCATACATAGCTTTTCTTTGGGCTTCCGATTCAAATGGCATAAATTATTTAAAAGTAATTTTGGCAGATTGTAGTGCTTTTTCGCCCTTTGTTGTCAACAATTCTTTTACCGAACTTAAATTGTAGATGTATTGGTAATTGCACCTACAAAATACTTCTTCGCCTGGTTGCGTTATTTCATCGGTATAACCATTGGGATGCTTTAAATATCCCTTTTCGTCCGCCCATGAGTTGCGAATAATATATATCTTATCGTCACGTTCTTTATGATCTTTTCTGTAATCATAGTTTACCTGCCGCCAATGACTATGCCACTTCGCCGCAATTGCGCCGTTATCAACCGCAACAATATCATTAATATTTGAAACCAATTTATGGGTTTGATCTATTACAACCCTGCGTTGTTCAAAAGTAATAGCACTCAAGGATTTTCTAATATCCTTCTTAGTTTTGTTCCTGTCCGTTACTTTGCTACCGCCTGGGGGTATGGACGTTGCCCATCCTTGAAACCTTCGCAGGGTGTTGCTAATGGCTTCTTGGCGGTTTAATTTAATAAGGTTAGCCGCAGTTGAAATTCTGCGGTCTAGTTCGTTTCTTAATTTTGGCTTAAGCCGTTCAACATCGTATTTGGTGACGTTTTTTCTGACCAATCCGCCCTTTACGACCAATCTGGTATATGCGGCGGTCATTGCTTTAATCATTTCCTGCTCGACCTGCGATTCAGGGATTAAACTGTTGTAAGCGGCAATTTTAATTGTTTCCATCCAATCCTGAAGTCTTTTTTCAGAATCGAACCCATATTCCATTATGTCGTTAATTGCTTCGGTCAAAACTTCATAAAACGTCATTACTTAGCCTTTTTCGTTTTTCAAGAAATAATTCCCACATCGCAGGATGTATTCGACTTTTGCCGTTTTCGTAATTGCTCCAACGAACTTGGGTAGTATAAATTAAAGAAGCGCATTTGGCTTGAGATAAATTACCCCTGGCAAGTATTATTTCGCTAGGATTTGGAACGTATCCAAATGCGCCCCTGTTTCGTGTTTTTGTTTCCATAATAAAAAGCCCCCACTTGGGGGGCAGGTTGATTGTTAAAAATTAAGCCTCTAAAACTTCCTCAATACCTTTCGCAAAATTCCAGTAACCATCCCTCATGTATTTACCATCGAACAACATCCAAATAATGGTGTTGCCGTATTCATTCATTTGTGGGTTATAAAACTTGCTTGCCAGGGCTTGATCTTCTGGCGCATCTTCCATTCCTGCGTAATAGTTTCTGGCAAAGTTCCAAATCTCTTGACTAAGTTCAGGGCTAAGTGTGTTGTTAACAAAAACGTATTTGACTTGGGGCAGGTCATCTCTACTATTTGTGTATTCGTAAAGGTCTTGCATACCGTCAAAACGACCGTATTGGAATTGATTAGCAAAGGTTCTTAATTTGTCTAATACTTCTGGCTCTATGTCAGTAACGTAAACATTAACGCTACTGCCCATGCTATAAATTTCACTTTTTACGCTACCTGCAATGTTGTTTGCTTTTAGATAATTTCTAATCATCGTAGCGGCTTGGGCGGGGATACTTGGTGTTCTTTTCATTTTATTTCCTTTGTTTGTTTGTTTAATTTCCTAACTCAGACTTTATTTTATACCAAATTAGCATTGTTTATTCTAGTTTGGTATATTTACAACAAATTATTTTTAGTTTGCTAACCACTCCTCATAAGTTAAAAGCGGTTCACCATTTCTGCCAATGTCACCACCGTTACCGTCATCAGCACAAGCCAGGTAAATTTGATATTCCTGGTCGTTTGTTCCCCTTGCTCTGGTTTGCCAAAATTGATTTTGTTGGAGTTCCATTTGATTTCCTTTTTAAGTTGTTTCAACCACAATTACTAAACCATATCTGATACCGAATTCGCCAATTGGAGGGGTGTAACCGTAAGTCTCCATGAAAGTTCTTTCGCCTTCGTTCCAGGTTCTTAATGTTGTTCCGTCAGGGGCGATACCGATTACTTGGCTGTTTGTTATTGGGAAGTGTTCAAAAATTGTTTCCATTTGATTTCCTTTCAATAATTAATTAAATTGCCCAAATAGTTGCATAAGCACTTGTATTTGGAATTTCTTTTTTAACCAAAATACCACTTGCAATTGCGTTATAAATTGCTTTATACCCAAACCCTTTCACTACATCACCATTTAAATCATAAACACGAATTTGAAATTTTTCTTGACCGAAATAGTTTTTTTCCAATTGATATTTAACGTATCCACCATTTCTACAAATTTCAATAACTTTTTGATTTTTTGCATTTAATTGGATATTTGGTTCATAAACTACATACATGATTAATTTCCTTTTTTTATTACCTTCTAAGCCTTTATTTTATACCTAATTGGCATATAAATATACTGATTAGGCATAATTGCAACAAATTAATTTAAAGAATATTGGTAAAGTTTTTTGCAGTAATCGAAGTAATCGTTATTTTTTGCGTTGTCCTTCCAAGCAACAACTACAACTCCACTTTTCCGAACTCCGTAAAACCTGCCTAAACTTGATTTTTCACCTGCATAAACCCATTGACCTTTTGGCAACTTTGCCATTTCATCTTTGGTCATTTGCCAAATATTTTTTGCTTTGGTAAATTTCATTCTTTATTTCCTTTCAAGTAAATTTTGCAAGCCAGTAATCTTTCGTTGTCTTCATCAGTATTTAACCAAGGGAGCATTTGCAGGGCTTTGAGCATATTTTTAATTGCCCATTTGGGTTGTCTTCCCACTATTTTTTTTGCTTGTTCGTACGTCATTTGATTTCCTTTTAAAAGCCCCCGCAGGGGCATTGATTAATCTAATTTTCTCTCAGCATAAGCATTAATGCCGTTATCTATTAGAACCTGCGCAAACGCTTCGGCGTATGCTTCTTTTTTCTGCATACTCTGGTTGTAATCAAATACCCAGATCAAATAACCGCCGTTGTATCTTTTGCGACCGACACCCATTTTTTTCAGGAAGTTTGCAAACTTTATGTCACGAATGACAACCCATGCAAATCCGCAAGCACCATCAGCAACGTAAAAGAATTCTTTGCCATCATTTGTAAAAATTGCGGGCGTAACGTCCATGCCATTGACTGCCGCACAACCTGCACGAGTAGCTTCCATGTAAATTCCAAGGTAATTGATTTTTTCTGCAACTTTCATTTGATTTCCTTTCAAAGTGTTAAAAATGACCTGTGGCTTCGTATCTTCTAATCATCGTTAAAGCGGCTCTCGCACGACCGTAATGCCTTTTGATTTTTGCCGCCAGGTATATCGCCCGAACTTCCGTAATTCCATGAATCACCAAGTAACCGTATCTTGCTAGTTCCATGATTTTTCTCCTTTAACTTCTTAACCACCACAATTGTTATTTTATACCTATTAAGCATAAACACAATAGGATAAGTATTATTTATTTGCAATTTGTTGCTTTTTGGTCGAAAAAAAACCCCCAATATTTCTAAAGGGGGTTATTTGTGGTCTTTTGTTTTCTAAACTATTCAGAATCTTCCATGCTTTCAGCTTCGTCCCATAGCTTTTTATTTTTGGGTTCGTTGCCGATTTTCTCCATCGCAAGCAAAATGCGTTGGTCATTTTCGGCTTTGTATTGCTCCAAACTTTTACCGTTGAGAGTTTTTAACCATTCTGTTTTAGCTTTTTCAAAATCAATACTCATAAGATACTCTCTTTCTGGTGAACTGAATCACCTTGTCTATTATTATAATACATCTACCCTAGAAGTGTTTTTAACTTGTCCTTACCTATTTCGCCTTTAGCAAACATTTCTTTAGCTTGGCGTTCCAATTTTTGCCTGGTAACTGCGGGGTCGTATTTAAATACGCCTTTTAATGTACCCAAATGCACATTATGCGGTTCGTCAAAATTATTGATAATTTGCATCTTAACTCTCGGATTGTCTTTGTAATGTTCGTGCATCTCATGCACCGTCTTAGATGCGCCCATATGCGCTTCAATTAGAACGTCAATAGATACAGACCTAGAACGCATTGCGTTGAACTTTAAAGCCCTTTCAATAGGCGTATTGGTGTAAACAATCACCGCATCACCTTCGGTCATATCAAGTGCTTCGTCAACTTTGCGCTTGGACGATTTGAATGTTGACATAACCGAATCGTAAACCAGGTTATCGTCCTTCAATCCAAACATAGATGCCGCAAGGGGGGAAGTAGCCGACTTTCCTGAACCGCTTCCACCTGCTGTAAACATTGTTGGGCTTTTATCGTTTTCTCTGGCTTTTTTCTCTAACGCTTGTTTGTAAATGACTTTTGACAAATGAGAACTTGGCTCATGGACTGCGCCAACCATCGACATATCTTTTCTGAACGCAGGGCTTAATTTCTTAACCTGGTCAGCATCAATAGTATTGAAAAACTTTTCTTTCTTCATTGCTTGCCAATAATCAGAAATCAATTGTTGCTGATTGGTTCTGATGGCGTTGTAAAAAGTTCCTTCAACTCGCCTTTGTTTTGGGGTTAGTCCTGGTGATCTTTCAAATCCATGCTTATCAACGCCGCCTTTTTCAAATCCTCTGCCTTTTTTTTCTGCGGGTTTTTCAGTTGGTGCAGGTTCAGAACTTCTTAGCTTTTCGATTTCTTGCAAAGTTTCCTTTTGCTTAGGCGAACCTGGCATTTCTTTCAAGCCTTTGTTATACGCTTTTAACAATTCCAAACTTGGCTTTTCTGTCTTGGTAGGCTCAACTGATGCGCCCCCACCACCACCGCCAGAAGTAAATTTTCCGCTTGGGTCTCTTGGGTGTTCATGTTCTTTAAAATCATCGTTTACAAAAACATATTCGTCTGAACGAATTACAAACTTAAAAAGCGGCATAAGCCGTTCATGAAGATTAATAATATTGCCTGTTTTAATATTTTTAAATTTCATTTAACCCACCATAACTTTTTGAATCAATGAACCTACTTTTTCTTCAGGCAAAATTTTCATAAATCCACCTTCAATTAATTCTTCAATAGCCGATGCTCTATCATTATGTTGACTATCAAGAATTGCACCACTTTTATCATAATAGGTTATTTGTATTTTTCCATCGTGTTTTGTGCTTTTATGAACAAAAGAAAATCTTTTACCATCTTTGTTCATCATCCCAACAACTCCCGAATCGGCTAATTCTTTAGCAAATTGATGCTTTGATTCTTGAGAAATTGGTATTGCTTCAATGTCATTTAATTTATCAGAACTTAATGGTTTATCAGATACAAAAACTCTTTCATGTAAAGGTTTAATTTTTGTGCCTAACATTTTTTCTTGAGAATTTTCAATTGGTCTATGGGGTGTGTAATATATATATCCAGTTTCACCAAATATTTCATTCTCAACTGATTCTGGAACTTCTTTTTTCATTCTTTCCAAAGTACCTTCTTGGCTTTTGGTGTTTCCAGATGATGCAAATTTACCGTCAGCATCTCTTGGATGTTCCGATTCTTTAAAATCAGAATCCCTAGCTATTCGATAATTTTTATCTCGCAAATAATCTTGTTCCAATCCATCAATTGCAACAACAAATGTATTATTTATTAAGTTTTTAAATAGCACAATTAATCCTTTGCCGCAGGTTCTTTAGGTTCAGGCATTGGGGTAGGCGGCTCATAATCCATTAGATTTTCAATATCCAAATCCAAGTGGCTTTGGAACATATCAGGCATTTCATTGATATTATCTTGCGCCCATTCCATCAATTTTGCCCTGTTCATTGGGTCAATAACTGGCAACATCGTGCGCAGTATTTCGGTCATACCTTTTAATTTAATATCCGAAACTTTGACCTTCTCTGATTCGGGTTCTTCCATGAGGGATTCCCATGAAGCATCGAATTTTTCCTGCCAATGATAGAACGCTTCTTCATACGTTTTGTTGTCATACGTTTCAGGATATTTGTTTTTAACGGCTTCAAAGAAATCTTTATTCCATGCTCTATGTTGAACGATTTTGTCAAAGAATTTATAAAGAGAGTGCATTTCCTCCCTAATTCCATCAATGTATTGGACGATTGCTTTTGCATCTTCTGTACCTTCTCCAAATCCTTGGGTGAACGCTTCGTCCTTTAACAGTAAAGCGGGAACATCTGAGGCGGCGGCAATATTAGCAATAATATTATTTCTTGCCGTTGTCATCGCCGTATCAGTATTGGTCAAATTTAACGCTTCAATGGCTTCGTCAATATCAATTGATAATACATTGCCAGATACGCCTTCCTGCAAATAGGTGCGCTTGATACCTGCGGCAGTCTGCATCAAACGATTAACAATTGAACCTGCGGGTTTTTGCTTGGCAATTAACAATCCCGCCTTGAACGTCACTAGGTCATCAGTCACCATCGACTGAACAAACGACTTCATTGGGTATAAAGCCCTTTGGAATACTGAACGACCAGTAAAACCAAATCCTGACGATTGGAAACTTAAATAAATAGGAGTGCCATTAAATAGCACAACTGAACGGCTTGGATGATAAGGTTGACCTGCGGCAGTTGTGTAAGGTAATGGCTTTTGAAAATCTGGAGCATTGGGGTTCTGGTTGGTAACGATAGAACCCGCCAAGTTCAGCGGGTCTAATTGGTTGAAATACAAATTAAGTTCGGAAAGTTTCCAAGGGTCAATTGGCTCTGTTGTTGGAATATTGGGTGCGCCGTAAACGATAGCTGATGCACCGTAAACCCTTTTCAGAAACATGGTGTCACGAATGTGCGCCGTTGCGCCAAGACTTTCCCATTCCCTGTTAAACGCATCAACAAGCATATCTTTGGGTTCGGCATCCACCGCAATGATTCGGGGCTTAGATAGGGCTAATTTGATTGGCTTTTCAACCAATTTCCCGCCAAGTGGGTGAAATTCCCACAATAACTTACATAGCTGATAGCCTAAATCTGAACCTGGTTGGATTTCATTGGCTTCTAAAATCTGCATCAATTCCGAATTAACGGCAGTATTACTTACTGTAACGTATGACATATTTATCCTTTAGTAGCCATATTTATCACCAACTCCAATTGCTATCCCATAAGTGAAAACGTCAAGCAAATCGTCTGCTCTTTTGTGCGCATCTTTATCGCCAATCCTAAAGCCTGTGACCTGAGTAATCAAGTGATTTCTGCTTGCGCCTTTAAAATTAACGACCTTATCGAACGCATAATCGCTGATTTTAATCTTTTCTTGGTGAAAATGACCAGAAACGCTAATTGCACGTTCATCTTTTCCAACTGAAGTGAGTTTACTATCTATTGCATGAGTATTCCATCCCCTGGTTCGCCCCTGCTGAAGTAGTATTGAACCTGCCGCCGCATCCTCAATAAAACTGCCAACTACACCTAGCTTGCAACTGGTTGCCTTGGACAATTCTTCTAGTCTGCTGAAAACGCTTGGCATCCAATTTTCAAGCATTGCACCGTCAATTTGCACAATATCCCAGTCAAGTATTACTAGGGGATGACCATAATACTTATTCATTGCGATATAAATAATTGCAGTTCCATCGTGTTCTTTGCCTGATTTCACCGCAGTATCAATCACCGCATAAACACCATCGCATTTTTGAGGGTAGGGTACTGGCTTGCCATCCACAAGCATTTTGTCCATCGAAAAAAACGCAACTCCTGACCAATCTACAAATTCGGCTAAAAACTCCTGCTTAAATACCAGGGGATGATTGACCAGGCGTTCTTTTTCGAGTTCATCTGCGGGTACATAAGGATTTGTACTGGTTGGGGCATGAAACTCCGTAAAACCCATTTCGGGGTTGTTGCAAGCCTCATAAAAGAAGTTTTCGGCATCTATACCGTTGGGCGTACTAAATACCCATGAAGTGCCTTTAGTGGTCAACATTGTGGGCTTAATCGACTTGCGCCAAATATCGAGCATTTGGGGTGACTTCGTAAACGCCGCCTCATCCACCAAAGTTTTGTTATATTCCCGCCCTCGACCTGCTAATTCATTGTCATTCAGTATCCAAAAATCAACTTTGCCTTGTTTTCCGTTGGCTGACCTAACCTTAATTGTTCCCTCACTCCTGGAGGATGAAATAATAATAGGTTGCAGGATTTCCTTAATATGATCCCAAGGTTCTTGCAACTGCCTGTATTCAGGGGCAAATATTCCTACCGATTCGCCAAACGCCGCCGAATTACAAGCGATTGTTTCCAGTAGCTTAGTCTTTCCCCATCGCCGACCGCACCTGACAATATTCGCCCTGGTACGTTGTTTAAATATATCGACCTGACCACTGTGCAGGGTTGGTAGTATTATTTTCACAAAGGTAATCCGCCTTCGATCAGCAGGTCGTTATCAACTTCGATTTTGGCTTTGGCTGACTTGTTAACTTCATTGCCCAGGAACGCAAAATTGTTTGTGACGTTTCCTAATACTTGTAATTGCTTGAGCATATCAACATCAACGCCTGTTTCACTTTTTATATGCTTTACGCCTTCCCTGGATATTTTGGACAACTCAAGGGCTACGATTAGATTATTGTTTGCAGTCTCACTCAGCTTGCTTTTAACGCTTGTCAGAGTGTTTGCAAGTTCAAGGGCTATCCTTTGGTCATCTTCGGGCAATCCTGTTGACTTGAGGGCTTCTATGACCGTTATTGAAGCATCCTGAATGGCTTCCTTAATGGTTTTTTGTTCCGAGTTCGGAGTTTCGGACTGCTTCGGAGTTTTATTTTGTCCTAAATATATCCGAATGGTTTTTTCGTTAACACCATACATCTTGGCAAGCGAGTTAACAGATTCCCCAAGGACAATGTGCCTTCTCTTAATTTCTTCCCATTGTTCGGGTGATAGCTTGCTTTTTCTGCCCATAATATTATTGTGTTACTGGTTCTTTGTAGGTGTACAAGAATACTGTTTTGCGACCGTTTGGGTTTGTGTTTTTAACGACTTCCCTTGTTACCCTTTCCTTGCGTAGCAGGTAATTGAGTGCCATGCTTACGTCCTGTGATCTTAACGCTTCGCTACCATCCCTGATTTCTGCAAGGGTTTTCTTGCCAGGGTTTGTTAATAAAAACTTTTCTACCTTTTGAACTGCGTTGAATGATGCCATTGGATACCCCCTAATATATTATTTTTAAATAATATCATACTTCTGAAATAGCTTTTTGATGGTGTTGTTGAGAACTATTAGTTCATCCAGTTTCTTTATGTTCCAGATGCGCCTTTGTCCATGTATGCCGTTAAAACCGCCCTGGTGACAATCGGCGCAAAGGGGTATGCAGGTATGGTGTAGCCCCTGTTTAATGTGATGTGCGGACGATGGCGGGGGTGCTTCGCATACTCCGCAGGGTAATTGTTTCACATGAAACAAATAATCCCTGTCCGCTTGGGTTAGCTTGGAGTTCATTGGTGCGCCCTGTCTTGAACCCTGTTTGTAGCTTCTTCGGTTCGCCAAATCTCAACTTTCAGGCTTGCGGCGGTCATTTGCCACTTTAGCGTTTCTTCGGTTTCGATGGCTTCTGCAAGCCCTTTTAGCAGTTTTTCGTATTCAGGGTCTGCGTATGCTTCACGTTCTTGGGCGTTGGCGGCTTCAATCCCTTTTAAAAGCGCATCTTTCATAAGTAATGCTTTTTTGGATTTCCTAAATTCTTCCAAAAATACCCTGTTGGATTTAGCTTTACCAAATGCGGCGGCGTTATCCCTAATGAAATCAACGGCTTTATGTGGTGCTTCACTCATTCTTGTCCCCTTGCACGAATAGCTTGAGCACAAACTAACTCAACCCTTAATGTGTAGTAATCGCTTATGCTATCCATAGCATCACACACCTTTGCACATTCCTCACGTTCATCTTCAACTATTGCATCAATAATAGTTCTAACTAATCCTTCGCTAAAATGTTCGGTTAGTAATACAACTGCTTCAACTTTTGTCATTTAATTTCCTTTATTACATTTAAAACCCTGAGTGCGGCATCAACTGAATCAACTGCGAAATAAATACCGCCTCGCCAACTTTCAAAAAATTCACGTTGATTTTTGTTAAACCCTTTTTTACCGTAATTATTTTTTGGATTTTTAATTTCCATCAAAATTGTTTGGTTACGGAATCCAACCAATAAATCGCATGGTTCATCCATTGGATAAACACATGCTCCAACTTGTCTGAGTGCTTTAATAATATCTGGCTCATTTTCGTCCCGCCTAGCCGCCCTGCGCATTAATCAAACACCATTTGGTCAATACTGTATCTGTATTGAGCATATTTAAATAACCATTCCCAACTTGTTTGGTCATTACCTTCAATAAATTCATTTTCAGCAAGAAACAAATAATAGTTCATCATCATCTTCTGAGAAATGTATTCTGATGGCGTTGATAATACTTTCATAATTCCCCCAATTGGTTTTTAAGTTCCATTGCAATGTACGGCGTAAACGTTCCAACTTCTGGATGCGCAATTGTTTTGAATATCTTGAATTCTTCTTCAGTCACGATTTTTATGCAATGTTCTAATATTTCTTTTGCTAGTCTTTCAGAATATTCCATAAACCATTCATCAACTGACATGGTTATTGTTTGCGTTTTTTTAGCCATATCAGCATTGATATGTACTATTTTTTTGCGTATTTCATCATTCATTTTTTAATTCTTTCATTCGTTTAGCTACTTTTTGACCAAAACCAGGAAATAACTTTTCAACTTGCCTGACCGCCCGCCTTGCTTCATCAATCCAACCTTTTGAATTTGCCAATTGAGCATAAAACTGTAATAGTTCTTCCTCAAATTCATTCCAGGTCATTTGCTCAAGTTTCAACTGTAATCCTTAATGCTTCTTTAGCAAATTTTAAGCTGATAGGTCTGACTTTATAACCCATCTGATATTTTTGAAGTATCAATCGTGCCCAATCCCTGCCGTCATTAATTGGGGTTTCCAACTTCATGTAAATATTTTCGTATCCACTATGCGTATCCCTGTTCCATTGGTGATACGAACATTTTGGTATCCCAAGGTTGATTGACCATCTTGCCCCGCATCCTGATACAGAACAATAATACTTTGAATCGTCAACTTCTGATTCTTGCGTTGTTGATTTTTTAAAACTCATTTGTTGTACTTCCCATCAATAATTTTTTGAAAATTGCTTGCATTTACCACCCACTCCAAATCTGGCTTCCAGGTTCTATCCTTGCTCTCGAAACCGCTTGCCAGTTTTGTGTCTTTTGCGATGTACTCAAAAAAGGAATCCCACCAATGGATGCCTTCTTCTAAGTTTGTGTAGCCGTCAGAGTAATCGGAGTGCTTGCTTGCCTGTATCCAACGGTTTTTAAGGTTTGACTGCCGATTGCCTTCCCAGGTTCTGGGTTGCGTTAAATGTGGCAAATGCTTTTTCCATAATTCTAAAATCTGCTGACTAGGACAAGGGGGAAACTTGTTTCCCGCCTGTATAGTATTTATATTGGTTAATGGTTCTTGGTTAATGGTTAATGGTTTATGGTTGCCTTTTGATTCGGTTTCATTTAATAACCCAGAAATAACCGACTGGGTTTTCTTTGGTCTGCCACCTAGCTTTCCATTGGCTCTATTTTTATCAGAATTTTCTTGATAACCATGAATATCAACTTCAATTCTTGTATGTACATATCCTTTGGACGTATTTTTAAAGAATTCTTTAAGGATTATTTCTAAATATTTTTCCTCGTCAGAACCCAAACGTAACCGCCTGATAACCACTTGGGTTTCATGTGGGATTGGTTTTTCATCCAAATAATACCAATCAATAAGCTGACGATAAATGCCATGCTCGATAGTATTTAAATGCCCCGTATCTTTCCGATAATCGGCAATATTAAATTTGTAATAGTGCATTAAGCCTCCCAATCAGCGGAACCTTGTACTTGAAGCACAAGATAACGCTCTGTTTGGTTAGCTTTTGTTAACCTATTAGCTTCACGCATGGCTTGTTCATGCGTATCCATGTAACAGGTAAATCTAAATGATTTGACATGGCGAGACTGTCGCATAACGACAAATTTGCCATCAAGATTGGGGAGAGAAATTTCGCCAATAGGTTTGGCTTTTTTGAGAGTTAATGTTGCCATTTAAACCTTACGTTAATTGGTTGCCGTTACTAAAACAATGTCGGCAGGACGGTAACGAATCGTCTTTTCGGGAGCTACCCTAGCCGTATTTGAAAAAAATTATAACTTAAACCATTCAGGTCGCAATACTTTTAATTGCCAAATTCGCATTTCAGGCAAACTTCTTTTTGTCCAAGAATGGACAACCGCCCTAGATACTCCTAATATTCGGGCTAATTTGCTTTGACTTCCTGCTAGTTCTATTGCTTTTTGAATGTCCATGTTGTAATTGTATCAACAAATGTTGATAAAAAAACAACACATTGAAATATTTATCGGGTTTTTTGTTTATTTTGTCAAATTTCGTAGACAATAAGAAGCATCAGGACAGAAACTGATGTTTTTAATAAAAACTTAAAAAGGAAAAAAAATGAAAATCGGAACACAAACTGCAAGCCTCATCAACAACATTTATGCTCGTAGCACAAATGGTCAACCAAACCCAGAAGTAGGCATGGGCGTAACAATGCTTGGTTGGACTGACCGCTATCCTGGCAGGATTACTGAAGTTTTTATGATTGGCAAATTAACTGCAATAGCGGTTGAAGAAATGAACGCCATCAGAACCGATAGCGGTGGTCTTACAGAATCTCAAAGTTATGAATACTTACCTTACGCCGATGGCGGCAACATCAGCTATTACCGCCAAGATGCTACTGGTTATTGGACAAGGGTTTACAGAAATCCCGAAACCAATAGATGGGTAAAAGGTACTGGGGGATTAAGAATCGGACAAATGGAAAAATATTACGATTTTACGTTTTAATGATTGGATGGGGTGAAATTCCCCATAAATTAAATTCAAAAGTAAATTAAAAAGGAAATTAAATGAAAAACAATCAAAGCGAAATGTACGGCATACCTGATATTGATCTTTATATTGAACGCAGTATTAAAACCAGTTTTACATATAAAACAACTGGAGCAAACATGATAGTTGCGGGGCTTATAAGCGATGCCCAAGAATTTATTGCAAACGACTGCCCTGAATCTGCAAGACAAACCCTAAACATAGCAAAAGCAGTTCTGTTCAAAATTATGGACGGTCAATTAGTTGGTGACGTTGCACGTTAATAAAGGAAAAAAAATGAAAACACCCATCGAAAAATCCCCCCTATTTTTAAAAGTTGAAACCGCATTATTTGTGGTTGCATATACCTTTGCCATCATAGTTATGGTACTTGATTCATTTGTTTGGAGGAATTGAAATGTCAGGATTAATTACACTTAGCAATACGCTTGCTGACCGTTTTGGAATGGGTTCAGATGCAAACTTGGTTCAAACACTTAAACAAACCGCATTTAAGGGCGAAGCTACCGAAGCGCAGTTAACCGCCCTTTTAATTGTTGCCAATCAGTATGGTTTGAATCCCTTTACCAAAGAGATTTACGCTTTTCCTGACAAAAACAACGGCATCGTCCCAGTTGTGGGAATTGATGGTTGGTCACG
>Ga0208253_1000061_pt1 | contig 46522 bp, 46 predicted proteins | sample CryBogCBE10Oct08_FD_184573 | JGI IMG/M metagenome (GOLD analysis project Ga0208253, IMG submission 184573) | Freshwater microbial communities from Crystal Bog, Wisconsin, USA - CBE10Oct08 (SPAdes) | ecosystem: Environmental > Aquatic > Freshwater > Lake | place: Crystal Bog, Wisconsin, USA...
TGCGAAATATCTCTTGGCTCAAGAGCGTCACATGATTAGTTCGGATGCGGAAACTACAGGTTCGCCATCTGTTTCTAAGATAGCGATATCTGCAGTGGGCCTGGATGAATTGGGTCGATTATCTGAACCACTATTGCGCTCAAATATTTCTTTGTTTGAGACAGACGAAGCGGCTTACAGGCTGACATTGCAACGTCTGGGTGAAATGAGTGCGAACAAACAAGTAAGTCCCTCGATGTCATCGGTACTCAAATACTATGGTGCAGAAATCAATAAACGTCGTTGGGAGTTGATTGTTTCTTGCCATGGAAGTGATGCGCTCGAAATGGAAAGCGAGCGATCTAATCTTGGAATTATTCCTCGTACTTGGTTACGTTCAAAAGCTAATTCGATTGAGGGTGGAACGAATGAAGTTCAGTTGAATGTAATTTCTAAACGTATCTTAGATTTACCGGGGGTCTGATTTTGTCGTTAATTTATTCAAACGAGCAATTAATGCTAAAAGACAGTGCGCAGAAGTTCTTTAAGGAAAAATCACCTATTAGTCAAATACGATATCTGCGCGATTCAAATGACTCCAAAGGTTTTGCAGCCAGTGTGTGGAATGATTTGACTGAAATGGGTTTTGCAAGTGTTCTTGTGCCTGAACATTTCGGAGGCATGGGAATGGGCTATGTGGAGGCGGGAATCATTTCTGAACAAATTGGACATCAACTGACTGCAGTTCCATTTTTGTCTACTAGCATCGCCGCAGTTTCGGCTATTTGCCATTCAGGAACTGATTTCCAGAAAACAAAGTGGCTACCAAAATTAATGAGTGCCAAAGCAATAGCAACCCTTGCGGTCGATGAGCAACCTAAACATAAACCGGAATTCATTTCTCTTAAAGCAAATGCAAATGAGTTCGGTTTTGTTCTGAATGGTTCAAAGACTTTTGTTCTTGATGGACATGTTGCAGATTTATTAGTTGTTGCCGCTAGACGAGCTGGTAAACCAGGTGACAAGGAGGGCATCACTTTATTTCTTGTCAGCAGTGACACACCTGGCATTACTGTAGAACGAACACATATGGTGGATTACCACAATGCTGCAAGAGTTACGTTCAAAGATGTCAAAGTTGCAACCGACAGTGTTTTAGGGCAAGTTGATGAAGGTTGGATCCCTCTGACTTTTGCCCTCAATGCAGCCCGTATATGCGCTGCATCTGAACTCCTTGGACTGGCAGATGAAGCTTTTGCACGAACCATTGAGCACCTCAAAACCCGCAAGCAATTTGGTCGTCTGATTGGCGAATTCCAAGCATTACAACATCGAATGTCGCAACTTTACTGTGAACTTGAAATTACACGCTCAGCAATTATTTTTGCACAAAAGCAAATGGATTTTTTCCCGGAAGCCTCAAGTTGGGACGTTTCAGTTGCAAAAGCTCGCGCTGGGTTAACAGCCAATTTGGCTGTTCAAGAAGCCATACAAATGCACGGAGGTATTGGCATGACAGATGAATTCGACATTGGTTTTTTTATGAAAAGAGCCCGTGTTTTGCAGGAAATTTTTGGCGACTCTAATTTTCATCTAAATCAAATTGCACTTTTAAAAAACTATTAATCACATGACTAACTTAATTTACGAAAAATTTAAGAGTACTGCCGTATTGCGAATTAACAATGGGACTGACTACAGTTTGAGTTTTCATGTCCGAAAAAATTTATTCGATGGACTTTGTCAAGCTGAAGCGGACAAGAATATTACGGCAATTGTGATTATTGGATCAGAGGAAAATTTTTCATTTGGATTTGAAATTGAAGAAATACACAACAGCCGGTTTATATCGGATCCAGATTTGAGCTCTATCATTGATGTCATAGAAACTTCCACAAAACCGGTGATTGCAGCCATCAGTGGGAATTGTTTTGGGGGAGGTTTAGAGTTAGCCTTAGGATGCCATTTTCGAATAGCTACACCTTCGGTAAAGTTGGCTTTACCCGAAGTGAAAATGGATCTACTCCCAAGCGCAGGCGGAACTCAGCGTCTGCCAAGAGTCTTGGGGGTTGAAGCAGCGTTAAGCATGATCATTTCAGGCCAAAAAGTAAGTCTCGATTCTGTAAAAGATTCTTCACTATTTGATGACATTGTGGATTGCGATTTATTTGAGGGTGCCATTAATTTCGCCTCTAAAGTGGTTGCGGAAAAACGTTCACTTAAACGTGTTCGAGATTTAAGTATTAGCCACCCTAAACCGGATGCTTATTTCATGTTTGCACGTAACAGTGTGGGGGCTATATCGAAAAATAATCCAGCACCCCTGAAATGTGTCGAAGCTTTGAATGCCTCTATCACGCATTCATTTGATGATGGGCTGAAAATTGAGTCAAGACTGTTTGATCAACTTTATTTGAGTAGTCAGTCGCAAGCAAAGCGACATTTAGTTTTGGCAGAGAAAAGTGCTGTCAATGTTGCTGAAATTAGCCATGACACACAGCCTCGAATTATCAAAAGCGTCGCTGTCATTGGCGCAGGGACGATGGGAAGCGGTATTGCTATTAACTTTTTAATTGCTGGCATTCCAGTTACGCTGCTTGACACAGAACAGGAAGCCTTAGATCGAGGTTCTAACCATATTTCGAAATTTTTTGCAGATAAGATTTCTAAGAGATCAATGACTCTTGAGAATGCCGAGTCTTTGATGAAATTACTCAAACAGACACTTATCTATGACGATCTAAAAGAATGTGATCTGATTATTGAGGCTGTATTTGAAAATATGCAAATCAAACAGACTGTTTTTGAGAAATTAGACAGTGTTTGCAAACCCGGAGCGATTCTCGCATCCAATACTTCAACCTTAGATTTAAATCAAATCGCCAATTTTACAAAGCGACCGCAGGATGTCGTAGGAACTCATTTTTTCAGTCCAGCAAATGTGATGAAATTGTTAGAGGTTGTTCGAGGAGATAAGACGGCTGATGACGTGTTAATCACAATTTTGCAGTTATCAATGAAAATTAAAAAAATTCCAGTTGTATCTGGTGTTTGCTATGGGTTTATCGGAAACCGCATGATTGGAAAATACTGTGCTGAGGCTAACAAAATGTTAGAGGAGGGCGCGACTGTTCAGCAAATTGATACTGCTTTAGAAAAATTCGGAATGGCCATGGGACCTTTTCGTATGTCAGATCTTGCAGGAAATGACATTGGTTGGTCTATTCGCAAAGGTATTTCGCAACAGTATCCTGATTTTGTTTGGCCTACCTCCGATATTCTTGCTGACAAGCTTTGTGAACTGGGTCGTTTTGGTCAGAAGTCAGGCTTGGGTTGGTATAGCTATGCTAAAGGTAAGCGTGAGGCAGTGCCTGATCCTGCAGTAGAAAAGTTGGTTGACGATCATAGAAAAGAGCTTGGTTTCTCTACTCGAGACATTAGCGATAGAGAAATAGTCCAGCGTTGCATATTTGCACTTGTCAACGAGGGTGCAAAAATCCTTGAGGAGGGTATTGCGCAACGTGCTTCCGACATCGACATTGTTTATATCTATGGCTACGGTTTTCCCGTACACACCGGTGGCCCTATGTTCTATGCAGATCAGATCGGATTGCTCACCGTCGAGAGAACCATACAAGGATTTGCGATGAACAATCAATCGAATACCGCAACATTGCCCGCGGCCCTTTTGCTTTCAAACCTGGCTTCGAGCGGCAAAACATTTAACTAATTTTTAAGAGCAATACTATGAGTGAAGCTGTAATCTTATCAACTTCTCGTACGCCATTGGCTAAATCTTGGCGAGGGAGTTTTAACATGACCCATGGCGCAACTCTTGCCGGGCATGCCATTTCTCATGCAGTCAAAAGGGCGAACATTGATCCTGCGGAGGTTGAAGATGTTGTGATGGGATGTGCGCTTCAACAAGGGGCTACTGGTTTAAACATTGGGCGATATGGTGCTTTACGAGCTGGGCTCCCGGTAACTGCTGGCGGAACTACCATTGATCGCCAGTGTGCATCAGGTTTGCAGGCTATTGCATTGGCAGCGCAACGAATTGTGGTTGATAAAGTCCCAATCATTGTCGCCGGGGGTGTTGAATCAATTTCTTGTGTACAAGGTTCGTTAAATTCTCAGTATTTAGTCGATGAATGGGTTAAAGAAAATCGACCCAGTTATTTTTTGTCCATGCTTGAGACTGCTGAAATTGTTGCGAAAAGGTATGGTATCGCAAAGGATGTGCAAGATGAATACGGCGTTCGAAGCCAGCTCCGGGCAGCTGCAGCTCGTACACAAGGACTTTTTAATCTAGAGATTGCACCAATTTCTGTGACCATGGGGGTTGCATCTGACAGGGGCATAGTTACTAAGGACGTCACTATCAGTGAGGACGAAGGTATACGGACTGACACAACCCTTGAAGGCGTAGCCAAAATTCGTTCAGCCCTACCGGGTGGTGTGATCACAGCGGGCAATGCCAGTCAGTTTGCCGATGGTGCTTCTGCTGTGGTGGTCATGAACAGCAAATTGGCGGAGCAACGTGGGTTGGCACCTTTGGGCATCTTCCGGGGCTTTGCCACAGCGGGGTGTGAGCCGGACGAGATGGGTATTGGCCCCGTATTTGCTATTCCTCGATTGCTTGAGCGCGCGGGCCTCAATGTTGATGACATTGGCTTATGGGAACTTAACGAAGCCTTTGCCGTACAAGTCATTTATTGCCGCGACAAGCTGGGCATTCCTGATGAGCGTTTGAATGTTAACGGAGGGGCAATCGCCATTGGACACCCTTACGGCATGTCAGGCGCTCGCATGGTGGGTCACGCGCTGATTGAAGGAAAGCGTCGGGGCGTCAAATATGTTGTTGTCACGATGTGTGTGGGCGGTGGTATGGGTGCAGCAGGTTTGTTTGAGGTGGTATGAGTAATCAAATGCCGTTCGAAATCGATCAAATCGCTAGCATCGCTCAGGTTCTTCCATCTACCATTTCATTCTGTGACTTGCCCTCACTGATTGCTCAAAGTGCGTCCAAGCGCCCTGAGGCATTCGCTATTGTTGACGGCGATCGAAGGATCAACTACACCACGTTAGACCGAATGGCTGATCGTATTGCAGCCTCATTACAAAGAGACGGGGTAAAGCCACGACAAGTAGTTGCAATTTGTGCATCAACAAGTGCTGAGTACGTGGCAGTTTTTCTTGGTGTGCTCAAAGCTGGAGCCGTAGTCGCTCCTCTCTCGCCAAGTGCAACGCCAAATCAGTTGATTGCAATGCTGCAAGATGCAAATGCTCAGAAATTTTTCGTAGATCAATTTGTTTTTGAAACATTGAACGATTCGGTGAAGAGGCTACCTAACAGAATTCACATGATTCAAATAGATGGTCATCAAGAGTTGTCACTGAAACAATGGCTCGCATCTGACTCCAATCAGTTTTTACAAGTCAAGATTGAACCCGATTGGACATTCAATCTCATTTATTCATCAGGTACAACTGGCATACCGAAGGGTATCGTTCAGTCACATCAAATGAGGTGGTTGCAGTTGCAATATTCTCCCTTGTCTGGGTTTTGTCCTTCGACGATTACGCTGATTGCGACACCCATGTACAGTAATACAACAATGACGACGTTGTTACCAACGTTGGCATTTGGTGGCTGTCTTGTCTTGATGTCAAAATTTGATACAGCTTCATTTTTAAAGTTGGCTCAAAGTGAAAAGGTAACGCACACAATGCTGGTTCCAGTTCAATACCAGCGACTACTCGCTTTCAAAAACTTTGATAAATTCAATCTCAACTCATTTCTAGTGAAGTTTTGCACCAGTGCGCCACTCAGCGCTGCCTGTAAAGCAGAGATTGTGTCTAGATGGCCGGGCACATTGATTGAATATTACGGTATGACTGAAGGCGGCGGCACTTGTATGTTGATTTCAAATTTATACCCCAAAAAACTGCATACCGTGGGGCAGCCGGTCCCTGGGCACGATATTCGTCTGATTGATGAGTATGGCCTGGAAGTAAACCCCGGCGAAGTTGGTGAAGTTGTGGGGCGGTCTTCAACCATGATGGATGGCTATCGAAATCAAGCCTCAAAAACTTCTGAGAGTTATTGGGTCGACTCAGAAGGCAATCGCTTTATAAAAACTGGTGATATTGGTCGTTTTGATAAAGACGGATTTCTAATTCTTTTGGATCGCCGAAAAGACATGATCATTAGCGGCGGTTTCAATATTTACCCCAGTGATCTTGAAAATGTGATCCTAAATCATCCGGCTGTTTTTGACACTGCAGTTGTGGGTGTGCCCTCAGAGGAATGGGGCGAGACACCTATGGCATTTGTGGTACGTCGCAAAAACTTTGTGATCTCTGAAGCCGAAATATTGAATTGGGCAAATCGCCAATTAGGCAAAACTCAACGCATAAAAGCAGTTAAGTTTATTGATGAATTGCCGCGAAGTGCAATTGGGAAAATTCTCAAGAGAGAACTACGAGATTCATGGACGGCAACATTCAGTTGATGCTACCAAATTATTTATAAAAAGTTGACTTATGCTAAATCAAATACCTATCAGTTTTGCGAATCGTGTAGCCATAGTGACTGGTGCAGGCGGTGGTCTGGGACGGCAGCATGCACTGGCGTTAGCTGCAAGAGGTGCCAAAGTTGTCGTCAACGATTTTGGTAAAAAAAATGAAAATTCAGATGAATTGACTGCAGCCGAAATGGTTGCAAAAGAAATTTTAGATGCGGGTGGAACTGCAATAGCAAACAATTCTTCTGTTACAGATGAAGTGGCTATGAATGAAATGGCAAAACAGGCTTTGGAAAAATGGGGTCGTATTGATGTTCTGATTAACAATGCCGGCATATTGCGCGATAAAAGTTTTTCAAAAATATCTCTCGAGGATTTCAGGCTGGTTTTTGATGTTCATGTGATGGGGGCTGTGATTTGTACTAAAGCAGTTTGGAACATCATGCGAGATCAGAAATATGGTCGAATTTTGATGACAACTTCATCTTCTGGATTATTTGGAAACTTCGGTCAATCAAACTATGGTGCAGCAAAGATGGCCCTTGTAGGGTTGATGCAGACACTTTCGCTTGAAGGGATGAAATTTGATATCAGGGTAAATTGTCTTGCACCCACTGCAGCGACGCAGATGACTGAGGGTCTTTGGAGTGAAGAGATATTGCAGTCATTCAGACCTGAATATGTGACGCCAGCTGCTCTTGTACTGGTCTCTGAGGACGCTCCAAACAGGAAAATTATTTGTGGTGGGGCAGGTACGTTCAGTTCATCTAACATCACCCTAACTGGCGGTGAATTCATTGGGCGGGGGTACGAAGCTGCCGAACTGTTGAGAGAGAATTTGTCTCAAGTTTGTAGCAGAAGTGAAGAGTCAGTACCAAAGAGTGCTGAAGCCCAAGGAATTAACGAAGCCACAAAAGCGGTTAAATCATTATCTGTAGCGTTACCTTAGGGAGGCTAATTTAATTGGCGTGGCAATTATGGGTGATTGTTCGACTTGCTCAAAACTGGGCCAACTTGAATACTGTCAAATCCGTATTGAGCACATAGCAACCGACGCGCATCTTGCGCGTTTAAGGCTCTGACTTCGGTTTTGACCACTTGGCTACCGCCATTGAACTTGACTCTTGCTGATGCTTCGTGGTTGAGCATCATGTACTTATCACTAGCGTGAAAGTAATGTACGTAAAAAAGCCAGCGCTAAGCTGGCTAGTGTTTGAGTGTCTTACATCCTCAGTGATGAGGCTGCTTTCGTTTGATGCTCCAAGTGAAATTCAGTTCATTCGTGATCTTGAAGCCTTCTATCAATCTGAACTTGGCTTAGCATTGTGGAGGAAAAAATGGCGAACACCTACGTTATCCAAAGAACACGAGTTGTCCGAATACATGAATGGTTTCGTGTGAGTGCTGACTCCTCTGAAGATGCACTTTATTGTGTAGCTGAGGGCGAGTGTGAGCAAGACGATTGGGCTGAAATTGACGAGCTTCTGGTTGGGGAAGAGTCAGAGGGATCGGTCATTATCGATGTTGAAGAGATTAAGGCTGACTACTGATATGTCTAAACTAATTCAACTACAGCTCTCAATTGGCTTGGGCTGCTGTACAAATAAGTAGCAGTAGTTTGGATGCTGCGGTGTCCTGCTAAGGTTTTTAGCAAGTGAATAGCTGTGCCCTTATTAGCAAGGTTGGTTAAAAACGTCCTGCGTCCGCTGTGGCTGCTAGCGCCTTCAAGCCCAGCGCCCTCGTAAAGCAGGGCAAATGTTTGAGACAAACTGTTCGCACTAAATCCACCTTTAACACTTTTTTGGCTTGCAAAGAATGGATAGTTGCGCTCTACGCACTTTGCTTCATCAGCGTAGGCTTGTAACTCTGCTCGGAGCTTTGCGCTCACGAACACAGTACGAGCATGACGGCCTTTAGTCATGTCGGGTAGCAAGCGGATCTCATCTTTCACTTTCCCGTCGCTGTTTGTTACATCGCTCCAGCGCAAACATGCTACTTCGCCAATGCGCAAACCTGCCCAATGTGTCAGCAACATCATTGAGCGGTTACGCGCAGCGTACTTGCGCGTATTGATGTAGTTGAGCAGCTGTTCAATTTCATCTGCTTTGAGTGTTTTTGCTTGTGCCATCTCGTCTCGCCTAAATCGTGTGTTTGCGTTAATTTCATTGTGTATTCATATATTTATCTGGACAACCTGAGTTCGTTCAAAGTGGCGGGTTTCTGAGCTGGAGCAGCGCGATATGGACTGGCTGTGGATAACTTTTTCACTGAAAAAATCTTCAATGATTTCAATGCTCAAACATAAGAATCTATTAAAAGCACAATTTCTCGTGATTTTTCTTGGATAACTCGCTCGATCTGTGGATAACTCGCGCAGATTGGCGAGCAAGCCCTACAGGCGCAGATCTGGATTCTCAGCACTCAAAATTTTCGGAAGGGGGAATCGAAGCGCTGTAGGGCTTTTAAAAGCATCGCACTTTGCGAGTTACTACTGAAATTTATACGTCTAGTGCGGTTTGTATCTACAGCCCGAATGGTTTCTGTAGGTCTAAATTTCTGCGCTGCGGATTTTTTCGGTGAAGTACTTTCCAAAAGACCATGGTGATTTTTACTCGGTACCCGTCCAAGTTTTCGGGTTACCAAATATCGGTTGTCCATCTGCGTGTCTGAAAACAAACTTTAGTCACTTAAACGAAGAAGGACTAAAGATGACAACCAATCGAAAAATTCAAGAATTGCAAGAACAGCAAGTGCGCGAGATAGCTAAGCAGCGTTTGCAATCGGCAGTCAACTCCCTGCAGCGAGCCATGTTTGACTTAGAGGTGTACGCTGATAAGTATGACAACGCAAGTACAGACTACGACCGCGCAAAAGTAATCAACTATGCAATCAATCATTTGTATTGCAACATTCAGCCGAACTTACGCATTGACTTATTGGCAGACAGCCAGGCTGAGTTAGCAAAACTGGAGGTTGTCAATGCGTAAGACATTTGACCCAGCTAATCTCACGCAATTTATTGGAACAACTGGCTATTTCCGTATCAGCCGCAGGCACCTGCTTACTGATGGCACTAAGTACTTGGCTGAAGAGGCTGAGTGTTTTTGGGTGATGGATGCGATTGCCAGTCACCTTAGCGAGATTGGCACTGAGGACTGGTTTGTCCAAGTGCGCATGACTGTCAATGGCAACAGGGCAATGATGATCTACGAGGACGGAAATGGCAAAGAGCATGCCCGTCAAGAGATTCCATACACAGACTTTCCAATGCAGGCAATTTCACTTTATGCATGCTGGGATGGAGAGCATTGGGTGATCATGCTCCCTAGCGAGTATTGACCTGAGTAGGGCCTGATTGGATGCTATGGAATCCATACTGAGCCCATAGCAACCACCGTGCGTCCTGCGCGTTAAGAGCACGAATTTCAGTCTTGATCACTTGGCTGCGGCCTTTAACTTGTGCCCGAACTGATGCTTGGTAGGTGTGCATCAAGTACTTATCACTCGCATGAAAGTAGCGCGCATAAAAAAGCCAGCACGAAGCTGGCTAGTGGGTGAGCGTCTTAGCATCTCAGTGGTGTGACTGCTGTGCTTCTTGGTCACGCATCTTGATTAAATCAGCCGCAGTTAATTCAACATCTTTGCCATCAAGTGACACAAGGATGCTGGTGTTGGTTTTGATTGCTAGATCTTCTGCTGACTTAGCTGCACGAAGCATCGCTGCATATGAACCTGCCAAATCTGGGTCAGTCGAGGTACGGATGTCTTTGGGATTCATTTGTTGCTCCAGTCAATCAGTTTGGGTGGGCGGTGGTAGCTGTCAAAGAATGCCCATGAATCAACTACCTTGCTGTAACGCTCATGGAAGTTTTCTAGGCCAGCTTTAAAGCGTCGGCGAATAACGTCCTGAGGAATGTTGTGACCACCTTGAAGAACACGACTGGCTACCCTGGATATTGCAATTTCTTCATTGGGCAATGACAAGAACCATAACTTAACTTAACTTGATAGCCATGCGCTTGCCAGACGGCAATCTTTTTCATATAAACCAAACCTGACAGCGTGGTTTCAAACGCAAAGCTGTGTCCAGCATCCACGCACTCGTCAATCTCTTCAAGCATCAAGCGGCCAGCCTTGAAGGATGCAGACTCTGGATTGAATGGAGCCAAGCCAGCAGCAATCAAGTCGGCGTTGATAAAACGTAGCGTTTGGGCTTCAGCAGGCAAAAAGTCACGGGCAAATGTGGTTTTGCCTGCGCCGTTGGGTCCTGCGATGATGATGATTTTTTTCAAATTTAGCCTGTGTTTTAGCCATTTTATGCTCTGCTGAACTAGGTGCCAACCGGATGATCTGGGCCGCATTCGCTCGAAATTCCGGTTCTGCTTGTCACAAAAGAAGGACTTGCTTGATTTGGCTTCAATCAGTCCAAGTGACCCATTTATGGGTCATTTGGCACATGTGCTCTCGGCTTGATGATGGCAATAGAAATAGCAATGGCAAATGCAGGCTCGACTGGGAATCCCCTAAACAGACTTTTACCTGGCACATATCACCCTACACGCCTGCTAAGACAACGAGCACAGGATCACTATGCCTCCAAGTGAGTATTGAGTTCGGTTTAGTGCATTTCGTAGCTGCTTTTTTCTGCAGCTACTTGGTGATCATGAGCCCAGGCGATGTTTTTCAAAGCAGTATGCATGTGTCGATACAAAGCTTTAAATCGTTTTGATTCAACGTTTTTTTCTGCCCATCTGTAAGCTCTAGCAGCCATTTCAATGTGCTTTGTAGCTTCCTCTAGATGCTGCTGTCGAGACCTTGCGGCAGTGCAAACGTGGACTGAAGATTGAGTTCGTGGCATGTCACTCCTCCTAGTTGTACGAAGCTTGTTGGCCCTCGTATAAACCATCTAACAACCTGGAAATTGTCTTTAACGAAAGTGCATCCGTCTGTTCGCTACATCACACAGCGAATGAGCAGTTATAAATTTAAATTAAGTGTTCCCTTCAAATTTGAACTAAATGAAGTTGCTTTACACATTTGCTTGTGACCTCGGCCCCTTTGTGCCGCTTGAAGGGTTAGCTATCAGAGTTTTTATAAGCGAAATTTCACCTAAAAGGTTTGAATCTGAGGTTGCTCTAAGCACTGTAGGGGGGTATCGTGTTTACACCCCAACCCAAAAGTGACGTTTATTCGGCTAAGAGTTACATTGCTCTTTTGCCTTCATATTCCGAGAATCTCACTAAGCACCTAAGATTGCATGCATGCAACTTGTCACAGCAGCCATCGTGAGAGATGGCGATACGGTCATGGTGGTCAGACGTGGCCCCGGAGAAAAGCTCGCAGGCCACTGGGAATTCCCCGGTGGCAAGGTAGAGGCTTCAGAGACCCTTCAAGAATGTCTTGAGAGGGAAATGTTCGAAGAACTCGATGTCGTGACCAAAGTCACCGAAGTGGTGGCTATATCTGACTACCGCTATGACAACGGCGAAATCAAGTTAGTTGCTCTGGAAACAGAAATTGTTAGTGGAGATATCCAACTCAGCGTTCATGACAAGGTCAAGTGGCTACACCCAACTGATATTCTTGAATTGAAACTTGCACCGGCTTACATTGCTATTGCTCAAGCCTTAATCTAGAGTGAACTTAACTCCTCAATTGCCGATGAATTGAGATGGTTGAACTGACTCTATGCCCTTTGGTGGTTGAACAATTACAAACCCACCATCCATGTCTTGGTAGTAAAGCCCGTTTGAATAGTAATAAGTTTGCCCCTCAAATATGATGACTGCGTAAGCAGCAGTGAGCATTGGCAAGAAGGTGCCAAAGGCCGGCTGAGTGACGCAGAACATTCCACCACAATTCTCATACCAAATGCCTCGATGGTGGAAGTAGTGCATGTCCAAGCTTCTGTAGACACCATGTGGAAGGTTGTCAAAACGCTCGCCCATCCTTGGCCCCATGTGCGGCATGCCGTGGCGAAGCTCTGGAGAGCCCTTTTCTTCGACTCGCCTTACACGTTCTTCTCTTTGGGCCAGAACTGACACGCTTGAGATGGAGAATATTCCTGCAATGAGCAGAGCACGGATTAGGGTCTTGCGCTTATATTTCATCATCTCGCTCCATTGAATGATTTGGCCTTGAAAAATTTGGACAACCTGTCCAGCTATTCACATCGATCTGAACAACGAAAAGTTCATCATATGGATAGGTGCTGACTAGGTATGTGTGCTCAAACACTTATGCAAACATTTCGTGGTCCAGGGGCTTCATTAGCCAATAGCGAATTAGCGATCGTTAGTTAGATAGCTTTGTTCTTTGGCGCCCTAGGCACCTAAGATGCTCATCAAATCAGCCCCCCAGCATTTTTGGTCTTCAGTTCCGGGAAGTTTTATAAATCGGCCCTGCCACGATGCTGTGAAATCCGAACTGCGCCCAAAGTAACCAGCGGGCTTCTGAACTATTCATCGCACGTACCTCAGTGCTCGCTTAAAGGCTGCGTCCATTGACCATCAACTTGACCGTGGCGGAGTAAGTATTCATGCCAGTATTTATCCGCTCAAATCTATTTGACAAGGAATTACTCAAGTCGCGTGAACCAGATCCGAATTACAAGACGAGGACTTTCTCAGCTCGGATCAATACTTTGACCATTCCACCTGTTTAGCCCTATCAAAAACAAAGACTCTGGTCATCCGATCCGGTTTGGGAAATGCTATTTGCCTGTTACTTATTAAGTAAATTTTGTTCAGATGCCGCACCTTTAGAACACCACTAAATATTGGTGAATAAATTGGTTTATTGCGACACCAAAAGGAGGGAAACCGGATGATCAAAATCACTGCTGATCCCAAAGTCTTGGCTGCTCTCCAAAAGGCGTTTCCTCGCCCGACCGCGAGTGCTGAGCGTGCCCTCAATAAATACATTGCGGCACTGGAAAGCTTGATCTTCAAGTCACTCCAAGTTGGTCAGACTCCGCAACAAAAGAAACTCAAACTGTATGGGATCTCATTGGATGTACTAGCTAACTCCGGGGGAAGGATTGGCCCAAAAAAGCAGAGAACCCACGCATGGCTGAGAGAGAACAATCTGGCGTTGGTCGAAACAGTCATCCTTGGAAGCAAGTTCAACAGTGAGGTTTCATCAGTCAAATTCACCAACTTAGCGACCCTAACCAACACATTGAAAGTCAACACACAAATCGTCAACACCACAACCAGCGACGCTGTTATAGATCAGTACCTTGGCGGGGATGAATCAAGTAACTGGGCACTTTTCAATTACCTTTATCCCGAATACAGGTTCGATTGGCCAGAAGCTAAGCGAGATGAAGTATTTGACCTAGTGCCAGTAGACATTGATAGTTTGAAAAACTATGTGGTGTGGTTGACCACCTTATCCAAAAAGTTGAATCAAACCAAACAGGACTTGGCCCTCAGACAAGCCTTAACAATCATCGGCGTGGCATCAGTGGCCGACGGTTACTACTTCCAGCGTAAGAAGCCCAGCAAGTTTGGGCGTATGTACTACGAAGGCACCAGTGTTCAAAACGTCAACAAGGAGCTTCGCGCTGCGATGTTGGGTAACTGCTGGGAGTACGACATCCGCAGCAGCGTAGTGGCTTGGAAGATGGGCTTTGCTCAAAGTTATCTGCTTAAAAGCTGTAACAAAAAGACAGTGAGAATGGTTTTCCCCAACACGCTGCTGTATTTGGAAGACAAGCGGGATTTCATGGTCACAGTCAAGCACTATGTTTTTCCAGAATCAAGCCCGGTATCCAAAGAGCTTCAGCCCCATTTGCTTAAACAAGCCTTCACTGCCATTAGCTTTGGTGCAAGGGCAACTGCCTCAGGTTGGCAAAACTCGGGTGGTGTATGGACCAATCCAGCCTTAGTCAACATCATCAAAAACTCAGAGGATCGATCTAGATTCTTGGAAGACCCTGCGGTTCAAGGTTTCATCAAAGAGCAGGGCTTGCTGGATAACTTCATCTTTGAGTCTGTTCAAAATCACACACCTGAAATCCTGCTGCTGCCTGAAGTCCAAACCTCCTCAACTAGAGCCAGCAAGTCGAAAGTAGTGGCTTACCTCTATCAGCATGGTGAGACCGAGGTTATGGACATTCTGAGGGATGCTGCTAAAGAGCACGCCCGACACCCAATTGCGAATGTGCACGATGCCATTTTTTTCAAGAGAAAACTGGGGGCTGATCTTAAATCTGAGATTGAAATTTGCATGAGGGAGCAAACTGGTAATCCCTATTGGCGACTGGCTGCCTCTGAGCTCAAACGCTATGAACCTAGGTTATTGGATGCAAAGTTGGAAGAACAGGCTCATAAGGACAGGATAGCCGCTGAGGAGGCCAGAGCTCTTAAACACTTTGGCGATGCTCAGTCTTCTGACGGTATCACTTTCATCATTCGCACTAATTGAATTTTTTTCAATTTGGCTTTACTTGAGCTTAATCAATAGACTGAATTTGTATTGGCCATAGAGTGCCCTAATGCTTTGAACCTTCAAAGCCAAGGAGGAGGTTATGACCGCAAATATCAATCGCGCTGGACTTGATGAAGAGAAGCGTGCTTTTAGGTACGTTCGAAAACTCAAAGGCTTTTACATTCATCTTGGTGCTTTTGTAGTTGTCATGGTCCTACTCGCCACAATCAATCTGGTAAAAAATCCCTATGATCTGTGGGTACTCTGGGTGTTGTTTGGTTGGGGTATTGGTCTAACGACTCACTGGCTTTCACTTACCGAAAGATTGGTGGTTATGGAAGCCGATTGGGAGAAAAAGCAAGTTGAAAAACGCTTGGGTAGGAAAATCTAAGTCCTCTTATTCATAAGTGCATTTTGTCAACCTAGAGCCCATTCATATTGCCTGGACTTCGGTTGTCCAAGCTTGGGGAGCGACATTAAATTGCTTACTTCTTAACCAAAGAGGAGTAATTCAAGATGTCTAACCTAAGTTCGCTAAAGCTCGTGGCTGCTAAGCCTCGGAAGGGTGAAAACCCTAGAGAAGCACGTCGCCTCAAGCTCGTAGACAAAATCGATACCCAGCTGCTATTGGCACGAGCCCAGCATGAGGGTACCCCTTTACAACTGACCCGTATCAAGACGGCCATCGACCTGGAGACTGGGTTGAAGCAAAAGATCGAACTACCCCGAAAGATTAAGCCATGGTGGTGGAATGGGGAAAACGGCAAAACCAATATAGCCTTGAAATACGGCTCCAAGGTCATCGAGATTTCTCCGGGGCTCAATGCCATTGAAACCGAGGGGGTAGGGGGGGTTATCACGACCCTCGAGGTTTTAAAGTCGGCAGTCCTCGGGGGTGAGCTAGATGCTCAGATAGAGGGGCTTAACAAAAAGACAAGTGCTGGGTTGAAACGTCCGACCCTCTCGCTCAAAGGCAAGAACTGAGGGCTAAAAAAAAGCACACCCTTGATGGGGGTGTGCTGCCAAGACTTATCAACCCATGGCGAATTAGTAAGTCCTATGAAAAGCCCCTTTAGAGGGCAATCCAACTCGATTCTTCATGTCGAATTTAGTGAGTAAAAGACTTGTGAATCTTCGTTTTTTTTAACCAGAAGAGCTTACATAGTGGGCTTAAGTCGACAGCAGATGCACATAAAACCACCTAATAAAGCGGGTTTTCAGCATGAATTTCTGGTGTTTTTGAAATTCGGTGACCACTAAGATGACAGGCATAGTCCAAATGGTTCACCTTTATCTTTGATGAATTTTTTCACTACAAAAGATTTCATGCGCATTCATAGTTCAGTTTGTCGCTTAAAAACCTGACTTAGAAGGCCTTGGCAATACCTAGCACTAGACCTGCGCTGGTAACAGTATTGGCAGGTGAGTTAGAGACGTTTGTTCCTACTCCTCCGGCGTCCAAAAATGCTGTTCCAAAGTTGATGTTCTTAGCGTTTTGAGCTCCCAAATAGAGTTTGGTGGTCTTGCTCAATGCATAGTGACCAATGATTGAAAAGGTCTTAAGCGAACCACTGGTAGTTTTATTCTCAATGTCATAGTAGCCAGCAGTTACGCTTGCAGCAGGGGTTAGCTCATACCCTCCGCCAATGTTGCCTGATGTGATCTTGTTACGTACTAGATTGCCTGTCGTATTTGTCTCGATGTAGTTGGCGGCAAGAATTCCTTTTCCAAATTTATAGGATGCTCCAGCGTTGTATTCTGTCCCAGTGCCACCTGTGGCGTTTTTTGATAAGAATCCACCAACTGAAATCAACAAGCCTGGAAAGCCAGCAAACTTCGCACCAAGTGAGGTGTGGCTATTTGCATTGCTGTTTCCTGCCAAGCCACCTAAGCTATACAGGACTGTTCCACTGAAACCATTGAGGTTAGGGGTCGAGTAAGAAACGGCGTTTTGATCAAAGATGCCCGACACCGATGTCCCTTGAGCATTCGCCCTTGCAGTGTTTAACCATTGACTAACACCTGCTGCGTATTCGCTGCCTCCGTTTGGATCAGTATCTAAAACAGATAGGAATGCAGGATCCATCTGCAGTCCAAAATTAACTGCACCATAGTTAGTGCTTAAACCAGCATAAGCCATACGACCGAACAATGCTCCAGTTGAGTTGGCGTAGCCACCGTTTGCTAGAGAAATACCACTTTCTAATTCGAAATTGGCTTTCCATCCGCTTCCAAGATCTTCACTGCCCTTAATAAAAAAGCTGGTTGGGGCGTCTAATCCGCTACCGTTAAATGAGGTCTGTGACTGTTGTGTAGTTCCAGCTTTAGAGTATGTGGCAACCCCGCCATCTAAAACGCCTCCAATTTGTACCGATTGTGCGTAAGCGGAAGAAGCGGCCAACGCTGCAATTGCTAGTAGGGACTTATTCATTGATATCTCCAGGAAATTAAGAAAACATGGATTTACATCCACATACAACTTTCGTTGTTCCTGAATTGAATCAACTTCAATCGATTCAAAGTGTGCACTACCCCACTTAGCAGACCTATCGATTCACATGAACATTTGACTGTTAATTAAATGCAACAAAAAACGCACTTATTGGCTCGCTATAAGCACTAAGAGATCAGCAGTTATGACCCAGCGCTGAAGCCATACGTTGTCGTTTTGCAGATTTCAACAAGGGATGGCTTGGGTAAATTTAGGAAAAACTGCTTCGATCTCTACCAACCCTACCGGGTCAGTGAGGAGTTCGGGTTTGATGACTTAGCTGGGAAGAAAGTGGTTGTTTTGACACTGAGTTATTGCTTTGCATTTCATCAGCAGAAATTTCTTGTTCTCAAGGGAATCATGGTGATCAATCCTAACGGCCCAGGAAAGTTATTTTCAAAGTCTTGCTTTTACCTAATGAATTGATCTTCGTCATTGTCGGCAAACAGATCAATTCGATTTACTTGACGATCTCAGGTCTTGGTACGAGTCGGTACGTCTGAAGTCGTCCGCCGTTGTCGACCTTGGCTAAAACCATTTCTCCAGCGGCAACGCTCTCTCCGGTGTAGCCCGAAATGTTGACTTCATGGGTCACAAGAATGAGTGCATGATTGCTTTTGAATTTGAGTTTTTCCGAGATTAGGCGCTGAAGATCTTGGTTGCGCTGATTTGCTTTGTTAGTTTCATTGAAGAAAGAAGACAAAGCAGAAGCAACTTCAATATCGCCAAAATTGATTAACTGTGCCGTGTCCTTGCATCTGCACCAGGGGCTTGATAGGACGATGGCACTTGTCACCCCTTGTTCTTTGAGCCAATTCCCGATGCGTATGGCTTGTTGCTTGCCTTCATCGCTCAGGTTTCTCTGAGTGCTGCAGTCGTTCAGATTAAAGTTTTCAGGGTCCCCAATGCCAGGCGCACGGGTGTGACGCATCAGCAAAACGTATTCGGAAGATTGCAACTTTTCAGAGAGCTCGCTTGCGTTTGAGACAAAGGGTAAAAAAACTGCTGCGCACAGAAGTATGAAAGTTTTAAACATTGTTAATGAAATGAGTCGGTGTCCTTTAATTCGGCACGGACAAAGAAGAGTAAGACACTTCCAACAACCATCAAGATAGAGGGTAAATAAACCCAATTCAAGATGTGTTGATCAGCTGGAAGATCCCTTTGAGCTGCATAAGTGATTAGCGTCAGCATCAGCCCGGTCAGCATCAATACCCAAACAGAAGTCTGCAGTCTCGCCAGTTGTTTTTTAGTGGCCATGAGCTAGCCTCCATGGGTAGTGATGAATTTAAGAATCTGAGGTGGTCACGAGCAGCAGCGTTCAGATACTAGTTCAATCGCGTGACCTTCTTATGTATTTGACAAAGGCCTGAGCTGAGTGGACGCCTGCTCTGTGCCTTCAACGGCTATGTGAGACGAGTATTGGGGTGGAAAGTTTCCCAACTTGGAAATGGTATTATTTTTTTCAGGCGTGTTAACTTTGTGAAAAAAAGTACTAACGGGAGGTTGATGAGATGCTTACAGAAGAAGTTTTTGCTAATGAGACTCTAAATCTGTACAAAGGCTTTAAAAAATTTGCTGCTTCGGTTTGTGAGAAGTATGAGACTGCAGCAGATTCGCGCAGCGCTTCACCGCGCACGTATCAGGAATTACTCGCTAATGCAGAGGGGCTGTTAGGGGATTTTGAATCTTTGATCAGGGCTTTGAGTGATGTGCCAGTAGGTGGGAGCAAATTACGTGAACAACTTGATCTGAAGTCAGAAGAACTATTGGCCAAACACAATCGAAAAATAGATGTCGATCTCGAGTACCTTCGGGCTTCTCCAAGGATGCTGATCAAGGCAGTGCATGCCGAGACAATCAGGGCAAGGGCACAAAAAGTCGAAGCCGACTTAGTATCCGCCCGCCAAATGGCACTGGATTCGTTTGACGAACTGACAACTTGTGAGGAAAGTTACAACAGATTCATCAAGCTTGTAATGGGGCTTCAAATTTTCGAAAAAAGTGTTGCGTGCGCAGATTGACTGGGTTTAGCGACAAAAAAGCGCATCTTGGCTCACAAATGTTTGAGATTTGTATGTCAATGTGAGGGATTTAATTTTTTGAATGTGCAGCCCAGTGTCCACAATGGTCATCAGAATCGACCTCTGGGTATGAAGTCATACGCAGGGCCTTTCGATCTGTTGGTGGAATTTGGAAGTAATCCCAACCGCAACGCCAGCCTGAAGAAGAAGATTCTGACGCCAATTTGTAGCGGCAGTTCAGGCAGTGGTCTTTTGATGAATCGTGAGGGGCGGTTAGCAAAGATGAATGGGCAACATAGCCAAAACTATTTGCCACTATGCTAAACGAAAGAGGAGCCATCTATCTACTTGCATAAACAAGAAGGCCCAACAGCCATTTCAAGCCATTGGGCCTTTGAACACTGCGACTAGAGCGCAAGCATTCAGGGGTGGTACCAAGCGGAGTTCAATGTCCCCTAAGTACCGAGGCACATTTTTGTGCCTCTTTGATGCTCACTAGGGTTACCCCAGAAAGCATCCTCACTTTGAACCTTTTTTTAATGTTGTCAATAGGGGTTTTTAAAGAATTCATGGAATCGATATAACTGCTGAATTTAAAGGCAATGAACCTAATCGCTAGAGGAATCAAGGCATCCATAGGCATGCCCACAAACTTACCCACATTTTTGTGGATAAGTATTTTTCCATCAAGTTTCAAGACGGGATGAATTGTTATTTGATAGCAGCAACTTACAGAAGTCTCATTCGACAGCAAATGAGGCAATTACGCCAAGTTATTGGCTGAATGCTGCAAGTCTTATGGAAGATTCTGGATAAATTTGTGGATAACTTGGAAGTTGCCGTAATTAGAGAGTTCACCTGACCAAAGAAGACAAGGTCTACAAGGTCAACCTGGCTTGATAGTGGCTAGCTTGCTGGGATTTGCAGAAATTGTCTTGACTGCTTTGGCTCTCTTTTGCCTTTCGCGCTCGGAAGATAAGGCTGTATTGGCCCTGTCCTTTGCAGCCTTTAAATTGGCTATTCGAGCCTGCTCCGGCGTAGAGGGCGGCTTGGGTACCTTGGCCACTTTGGGAGGCTTGGGTGCAGACATTGGTGCTAGGGGGGTTAGTTCTTCAAGGAAGAAGTCTGAGGAAATTTCTATTGCGCGCATGCATGTATTTATGACTTCCAGCCGTGAACCTTCAATGCCTTATCTTTTTGTCGTTGTGCCATCAGGTAGGGCATGAAAAGTTTGTTGTAATCCAGAACTGCACTTAGCGTTTGATCCCTAATGCTTTTCTTATCATCTGCAAATGAGAGACTCTTAGACGAATTGTTTTTGAACAGGAAAGCGTGCTCTGAGCGAAGCCAAGTTTCTGGTTGCCATCGCCTATCTGCCACAGCTTTGTTCAATTCAAGTTGTTGATCATGGTCCCACCGTGGCTTGTGCTCCACAGGTGCAGTGCATGGAAACTTTCCAATCTCCACATTTGTAATAAGTCTCCTAGCCATTTCAGCCCTTTGGCAGAAGATGGAGCAGAAGCTATTACGCCTTTTTTTCAGCCTCTCTGCACTCAACTTGGCATCGGGATTTTTGAGCGGTGAGTAATTGAGGTGGTTGCCTATTTCGTAGTACCCCCAAGGGCTTGGATGGTCTCTGTTTATTTCTTCCAAGCTGATCTTGAGTGACATCGATTGATATGCAGTGACAATTTTCCTCAGCGTTGTCACATTCATCCAATTTATTTTGTAGGGTGCAAGTTTTGGAGATTTGCCACTTTTCTTCTTTACATCAGCGATGAATTTTTCAATAGCTTGTGTAAGCTCTTTTGAGTTGATATCTATCGGAATTGCAAGACAAATCATTCCGGGGTAAGCCATACGAAACTCTTGAGTAAACACTACCTTGACACCTATGTAATTTATTGGGTCATAGGTGAAATCGAGTTGTGGATTGTCAAAGAGCTTTGGACCTTTTCTTGACCACCAGTCCATCAGATCGTCTTCTTCAAATATGTTTCCAAAGTCCCTCCAAACTTTGACAAGTCTTGGATCCTTACAGCGCCCCTTTTCCTGACATATCCACCAATAGTCTTTGCTTGATCGCAAGAAGGCAAGCCACCAGAAGTATTGGCTGGCATAGAACTGATCCTCGATTGAAACTGCAAGGGATGCCATGACGCAAATCCTTTTCAATAGGGCAAGTTTTGAATCATTCGGATCAGCAAATTAAAAGTTAACCATCTCGACTGTCACGTTGGTTAACTCGATATGAACTTAGTCTTGGTCCCAGCAGAGCAAAGCCTTGCCTGCCAATGCATTAACCCCATTGAAAGGACCTTGATATGCAACTCACAAATGGTGCCATTAAGAGTGGTGCAAAACCTAACCCTATGGCTGCCCTGCGCAGCAAACTCTCAAGTCAGGAGGACGAAAACTACCAAAGCGGTGACATCGACTTGGATAGCTTTGATCTCGGAGCCCTGGTTTTTACTTCAGTCAAAGCCACACCTAAAACCAATGTGAAGGAAGAGCAGGCTGTAGCAAAGTTCTTGGCCGAGAGTGCGCAAATCCTAGAACTTGGTAGCCAATACGAAGTTGAGGTAGTGGCTCGAGGTAACCAAGCCCTCTATGAGCTGTTGGCCTCGGTCTATGGTCTTGGTCTGAGGATTGAGGCTCACGAACACTCCAAGCAAATCACAGCTGCATTGATTGCTGATTTAGAAAAGAACTTCGCAACCAAGATTTCAGCAAAGAGCACACCAATGGCTGCTGTACTTCGATATGCAATTCGGTCAGATAAGGCCAACCTAAGCCGTTACAACAAAGTTTTGGATGTGGCCAAGGAAGAAGGCAAAAGTCCAGAAGAGTTATCGGACTACATCGCACGCCGAGGAGGAGTTGCAAATATCCGTGATACCGAGGCCAAGCAATTGGCTGCAAGCACTGGCGAAAAATCTTCCAAAGAGCGCTTGGACTTGATACGGGAGTATTTTCAACTTCGGGCAAAAGCTTCCAAGGAAAGCTTTGAATACAACGGCAATGTGGTTGCTCATGTTGAACAAAAAGAAGGTGACAAGGACAAAGCTAAGGCTAGCTTTTGCATCTTCTTAGCCGCTCAAGCAGGTCAGGGTGAATACAGCATTGTGTCAGCCAATGACCTTGGCAAGAGCTACGAAGACAACTTAGTCAAGTACTTGGGTAAGAACTTTCCCAGTGACTTGAACATGCTCGAACACGGCGTACGCAACTACAAGCGGCAGTTGTCTATGGACGAGACCTTGGCACCGGGCTTTAGAAAGCAGATGCAAAAGGAATTAGCAGCACCCGCCAAATACATGTCAATGGCAGTTATCGATACCCAAGCCATTGAGCTGGATACAGAAGAAGAGTGACAAATATTGAGCCAGTTCCTAACCTGGGACTGGCCTTTTATTCCTGCAACTTTTGGAGAAATCAAATGAATAATTTACTTGGGCCTTATGGTAAGGCCACGATTATTTTGATGAAAGCACAGTTTGACAGTGAACTTCCAACTGTCTCTGCGATGAAGAAAGCGCTGAAGATTCCTGATGGCAAATACTTTAGGAGCCATGGGCGGCAGTCATACCAAATTCAACACTTAGAGCAGTTGCTGGAAATCATAAAAACTCGTAGCACTGAGACGATTTACTATTCAAGAGATCGTATGAGCACTGACTACTTTGTGACTGTTGCCGGTGTTCACTCGGATATCTTTGCCATGATGAAGTACAGCGCACAAATTGTTGCTGGATTCAATTTGACTGTGCAAGATCTCGCAGATCTTAATGAACTATTAAATAAACGCTCTCGGGTTTGCAACTTGAGATGTGGTCCTGCGAGTTGGGTAAAGGAATTACATCGAAATATTGAGTTAGCTAGGGACATGGACGTTACAGATCAGACGATCCTCAACGTCGATATTCAAGCTGTTGAACGTATCACCCAGAACTATGGACTGCCTTCAATCGAAGAATGGAACCAAAAACTAGATGCCTGGTATGAAGATCATCGTTGGAAAACCACTTTGGAAGAAAAGGGGTGGGATACCAATGATCAATCATCAGATCCATCCGAACTAAACCTAAGCTCCCTTATGGGTGCCAATTAGGACAAGGAGATGGAAATGACAAAGTACCTTGTTTTTTATGATGAGGCTGAACATTCCGACAGGCCTCCTCCAACTGGCCTTGAAGCCATGGCTTGCGCTATTGCAGAGGCTTCTATAGCCAAGCGACGACATAAAAAATACTTTACAGCCTACGAGGAATCTTCAAAAGAAATCAGCCTTGAGATGTTGCGCTCGAAGTTGGTATTCACATTAGAGCTAAGTCATGCGGGTGTGAAATTTTGGAGAGATGAAGCAGCTCAAATTTTGAAAAAAATTGATCGTCTCAACATGGCAATCTATCAAAGTTCCAAAGAGATTGAACTTGCCAAAGATGATTTGAAAAGTGCCTGCGAAGAAACTAAAGAATTCGCTGGAATTTATGAAGTAGTAGGCAGCGATGATCAAGCATTCAACCAAATCGAGATCTGCAATGACCTGAACTTTTCAGAGTACATCTCTAAACGGTACAAAGTTAAAAGCCAACCGCAAGAATCGAATTAATGGAGGCACTAATGAGTAATTTCAAAATTGCAATTGACTGGTCCATTAAAACGGTTCTCGGTTTGAAGATGTTGGTTTTGAGCGACCAATTCTTCACTCCGTTTAAGAGAACGATGCGTGAAAGGCTTATCAGAGACTTGGATGCTAAAGGCGTTCTAGTCTGGGCTGTAGAGGGCAGTGATATGGCCATATTAACGCCTAAGGATGATCCCAGGTTGGCTCGTTTTGAACAGGACGGACAAGTTGGTGGTGTTTGGACAGACGGAGATCAGGTAACGGTTTTGCCGATCCAAAATAAGAAAAGGAGTGCGAAATGACCAAAGTTAAAAAAACTCGGATAAATGCTAAAGAACGATTTGACCTAGTAGTCTTCGACGACGGTGAGACTTATGGCGGCGTCGAAGGTGCCATGGTTGTGCTAAATGGCTTCAGTGACGATGAAGACGGAATCTTTGATTGGGATGAAGAAAGCAGATTGATACCCATGGTTCAACTGATTGAAGGTTTCTTAGCAAATGAGCGCGGCTCTCTGAAATAACTTATCTAGTTGCATCTTGCTGCGTGTGCGTCAGTGCGCGCAGCAATGATGGGGAAAGAATTAGGTTTTAGAGTCAAAACACTATTTTTTTAGTAAAAAGGCTTAGTGAAAAAAGGAATTGCTCGAGTTCAGTCAAGTCAATGATCACAGTTGTCTGGGTGATATCAGGTGATAGGACGAGGTGCTAATTACTATATGTCTGTTACTTTTTTTCAACCGCCTAGGCTGAAAAAGCTCAAACTAATTTGCGCAAAAATCAGCCCTGAAGTCCAAGGAAAACCAACTTCTTAGACAGCTCAATTCGGGCTAGCTCGCCGTATATTGGATTCTTCCCAGAGTCGATAACAACTTTGTAATTTTCACCAGCATTGGTGACAGTGACCTTGATGCGACCCTTTGCGGTGGGGAAGGTCATCAAGACTTCTACTCGAGGGAGATGCTCTCTTCGGTCGTGACTGTGACCGATTTGGAACTTGCCCAGAGAGGCTATTGCCTTTGGCATGTCCCATGCAGAAATCACCTTGGCTTTGTATTCTGCAATGGCTCCACGAACAACATCCACAGTGGTCTGGTGGGGTAGGTCGGCGATCAGGGGAATCTCCCCACTAAGATCATCCCCACCCTCAAGACGATTCAATGCTCGTTGGTAAAACCCTTGGGCCACGATGCTGGCCTTCATTGTCTCAATGGCCCTCTCTGCATAGCGTTCAAAGTAATCCTGGAGTGCATCAGCCATGGAGAACTCCAAGATGTTTACTAAAAGCCGAAATTTCAGCCGTGGCTATAGAGGAGCTCTGAAATTTCATCATTGGCTGGGATTAATTTATTGAGTTGGGAGAAGCTAACAGGCGTAGTTTATAAAACTACTCTTCAGAAAGCATTTGCTTTATCAAAATGCCTCTTTCAGGATCGTAAGTTCCTTTGATGTATCCCGTGTTATGTCCTGTTTTGTTTATGACCATTGCGTAAACACCGTCTATGTCATATGGGATGCCAAGGCTTTTAGAGAAATTCTCTCGACTTGTGTACAAGGTGACTACATGGTCCCTTAGTTCAGCATTTCGGATTCCTCTGCGCATACCACCATCAATGATGAAGCTGCCGGCTATGTAGGGCTTAGAGATCACTGGCATCTCAAACCAAGGTATTTCACTGTTCATCAGATCCAAGCCTTCCACCCAAGAATTTAAAGCATCTGCTTGATCATGCTGGTAAGCAAAAAGAATGAGCGTTTTCTTGGATGAAAAGTCGTCTGGAAATTTGAAGGACTTACCATTTAGATTGTCTGCACTCAAATGAGGAAATTTGGTATCTTTAGTTGTCTCTACTTCTGCGTATCCAGTGAAGAAGCAAGCGGCCAGAAATAAGGCGCCGATGCCACCAAAGATCAGATAAAGAAAAATTCGAGTTAACTTCATTTGGCCATACATAAGAACTTGAAAATCAAAAAATTTCTATTCCCAGACTTGAAGTGCAATGTATTTCCTAGGGTGCGATGAGGTAATGCGAGGATTCTTTCAACGTTCACTTGCTGGAAACTGGTACTATTTTTTTAACATCATTTAAACACTAACATTAAACGAGAGATCACTGAACAATGTATGTTGTGTTGTGCACATATGCCGTTAGCTTCATGATTCTTGCTAAGTCACCGCGACTAGTTGGGCCTGCAAACAAAGTAGTCGCACGTTTTATGAAGCTCTTTTTCGCGCTGTCTTGAGCCGCTGTTCAAAGTCTTCCACGAGTTCGGGACTCTGAGCTACCAATGGCATGACAAATCCCGTGCTCATTTGCACCAAGTTCATGATGTTGCTGTTAGCCATCTGGGCTTCCATGATGGCCTTGATCTTGGCTTGGTTGCTGGAGGCGTTTGGATCCACTTCGCCAGCAAATTGACGAGCCTTCATGAGCGGCGTCAAGTGGCTGTAGTGCTTGGTAATCATCAAAACGCTGGTTCCCATTTGCTCAGCCAAGTCGTGAATGGGAATGCCCTCTAGCAAGCGCTGTGTGGCGTAGTAGTGCCTCAAGCTATAGAGGCTTCTTTCTTTGCCTGTTACAGGGCAATTTAAAAGCTCTGTCGCCTCCAATAACTGACGGAAAGGGTTATTCCAGCTATCAGGAATTGAGCCGTCCCTTAATCGGAATAATCTTTTAGCAGGCTTAGCCTTCAAGACTTCCTGCAAGGACTGCCCTTGAAAATCTGGCATCAACTGGCGCAAACTCTCCAACAATAGCCAGCAGCTGTTGTGAGCCACAAAGTTACGAGCACCACGCTTGCCTCGTTGTAAGCGGAAATGAAGTACAGGCTGGTTGTCACGAATCTCCACATCAATGTGTCGCCACTCCAAGTACTCAGCCTCTGTGCCAGCCCGCATGCCAGTAGCGGCCATGAAGGGCACATAGATAGCAAGCAACTCGCGAATCATTCTTGTCCGACTCGTACGCCCATTCTCAATGAAAGAGGGCATCGCCAAAATTAGATTCTCTAATTCTTCGTGGCTGAACTCGGACCGTCTGTCACTTTCTGTTCCGGTGTTCTTCAAGCTCGGGCGTTGATAGTCCGTCATGTACCCACGCGCAATGGCCTCGTCAAGCACTAAGTTCATAGCAGCGTTGTGGTTGTTCTGAGCCGAGCCTGACAACTCTCTACCCACCTTCTCGGTGCGCCAGCGGTGAAACTCGGAAATCGTTGAAGGTTTGATGCTGTCTACATTGAAAGAAGCATAGAAAGGGATGAGATAGAGTTTGATAGCAGACACATAGTCTCGAGCTGAAGGCTTTGCTGTGCCAGCCTTTATCTCTGCTTCCAAGCGCTGAAGCACTAATTGGGCTACAGGCTTGAATTTGCGGGAGATAACAGGGCGGCCTTCTTCCATATCAAACACAGCCTTCATGTACATGCGCTCTGCGACTGCGATAGCTTTGTCCAAGTCGTCGGTGTTTGAGGCTCGGCGAAACCAAGTCTTAATGCCGTCTAACTTGTAGTGGACTTGCCACTTTTTAGAGTCGTCTCTGCGCACCAAGCGAATCCGCTCGGGCTTTACAACGTGGGTATTGGTTCCTACTATCCGCATAGTGCCTAATTTATAGTCAATTAGGGCGTCCGTCAACCAGGAGGCTGCGGTTGAAGCGTGTAATAACCGTGTAATTAAAGTAGAAAATAAAAACAACGACCTAAGTCGTTGTTTTTAAACACTAATTTGGCTCCTCGACCTGGGCTCGAACCAGGGACCTACGGATTAACAGTCCGGCGCTCTACCGACTGAGCTATCGAGGAATGTGTGCGGTACATGGCAGGGCTTGCACCCTGCGAAGCCGCAAATTATAGCAGTACTTTTGCTACTTTATTCTAAATTTTCAACGTTTTTTTGGATGGCTTGTGTGACAAGTATTTGAAAAGGTGAACTTAGGAAAAAGAAATTTTTGATAGGGCAGCACTGAAGAGCTCGGGTCGTTTGGCTTCTCAAAGGTGGGCTTACTTTAGCTAAGACTATTCGACTAATGTGCTCAAAATTTGAGCAAAGTTAGATGGTAGGTCGGTTGATGTGCGATTTTCTTAAAAAATTCCCGTTGAAAACAATTGGTTGGGTGATTTTGGAAAAATCGTGTATTAAAACGTGTAATAAAAAGTGGAGTTTCATAAATCAACTGGATCAGATTTTTGAGTCAGATGGAGCCTGACGAGATGATTTTTGTCGAAGTTTTTTTGCATGAAACTGGTCGACTTAAATTTTTTTGCTTTCGCGCACTCTGAATTTTGTAGGGTCCAAGAGAACCGTGGCCCACAAAAAAACTGGAAATTTTTACAAAATTTTCTATGCAGCATCAAGAGAGCACCCAAAATGATTAGCCAAATTTACATTGGCCTCACAGTTACAAATTTCTTAACCCAAACTGCCTCGTTGCTTTGATGTTGAAAGCTTCTAACTTGTCAACAGTTTCGCGCCAACAGAGACAGCAGCAGTTCGGGTCTCTACCCCGAGTTTTTCGTAAATGTGCTCCAAATGTTTGTTAACCGTTCTTGGGCTCATTCCTAAAATGTCACCAATGTCTTTGTTGGTTTTACCCTTAGCAACCCAAGACAGTACCTCGGTCTCTCTGTTTGTCAGAGTTGTTGAAATTAATTGAGGACTGCTTCGATTGGAAGCCGATTCCACACGCAAAAGCAACATGGTTTCACTCAGACCATTTTCCCCCAGCAGTTGAGCATGCAATTGTTGACCTGTTGGTGTTTGGAAAGTTTGAGACTTTTTTTCTAAGGTCTCGATCAACCAGTCAAGCTTGGGCTGAGTTTGATTCGCGCCAGGAAAGAAGGCCTCTAGCCATTGACTTGATTGCGGTGACTGCCAAGCAATTTGGCCGAAATTGTCTAGCACCACGACGCCCAAGCCTGCAATATCGATGGCTTGTCTCGCTTGCCGGACTACTTGCGCGTTCTTGAGGTGTGTTGCTAATCGAGCAAGCACTTCAGGGATCCGTAGTGGCTTGACCACGTAGTCAACGCCGCCACTGGCAAAGCCTTCCACAATTTGATCTGACTCAGACAAACCGGTCATGAAAATAATAGGAACATGAGACCAATGCGGGGTGGCTTTTAGTTGTCTGCACAACTCAAAACCACTTAATCCTGGCATGATGGCATCTAACAAAACCCCATCTGGGACGGTAATCTCAAATCGGGCAATGGCCTCTATTGCGTCCTGAGCAATGATGACGGTGTAGCCTTCTTCAGTAAGAGCGTCGCAGAGAATTTTCAGAGTGTCTATGGCATCGTCCACTACCAAAATAACACGGCGTGGGTCAGGGCGAATTAATTGATTCATTCTTCAACTTCTCGCAATAAGTTCTTCAAGCCTTCAAAGTCGTAGGAGTCAGCGATTTTTTGTAGGTGATTGAGGGTCTGTGCATGATCAGGAAGAGCGACACGTGCCTCACGCAGTCTTTGATGAAGTCGTCCGCCTTGTCCTTGGCTGGCAAATCGAAGCAAATCTTCCCTTAAATCTTCAGGTAATTTGGTAATGGTTTCAGTCACCCGCGAAATGGGATCTAAATTAGTAGATTGGTCAGACGAGACTGAGGGAGTGAGCGAGGCCCTTTTGGGACTGTTGTCTCGAATCCATTCAATTTCTAGTCCACGCTCCAAGGCACTCAAAAGTTCAGATTCTGAAGTGGGCTTCCCCACAAAGCCTTGGCAATGTAGGCTTTCCAGTTCATCAGATCGTTTGTCAAAGAGGTTGGCCGAAACAATGATCACCGGCAACTCTGCAGAAGAAAATTTCAGTCTGATGCGAGCCAGCGTTTCCCATCCATCCAGTTCATCCATAGTCAGGTCCAGTAAAACTGCATCTGGCTTTTTCTGAGCTAGGATTTCTAAACACTCGCTTCCGCTTGCTGCCTCCATGATTGAAAATCCCAGTGGCAACAACATAGCCGCCAAAAGTTGGCGTTGAATCGGCTCATCATCAACCAACAGCAAGACCCGTTTAGGGGCCAAGTAACCAATCACTTGCCGAAGCGCATTTTGATGTTGGACTTCCCAATTCGCCGGTTCTGATGTCTCAGGTAAATAAAGTCGGATAGTGAAAACGCTGCCCTCGCCGGGGATACTTCTGACCTTCAGATCTCCCCCCATGAGTTGAACCAAAAGCAGTGTGATGGTCAGCCCAAGCCCCGTTCCAGTGTTGTTGTTTTTTCTTCCGGTGCTGCCTCGTTCGAAAGGAAGAAAAATTCTTTCTAAGTCCTGCGGAGCAATCCCTGCTCCCGAGTCGAATACCTCCAGACTGGTCACATGTTGCGTAAAGTCAATATGCAAGCCAACTTGGCCTTTGTTTGTGAAGCGAATGGCATTTGTCAGTAAATTGATCAAAACTTGACGCAACCATTTCGCATCTGCAGTAACCCAATGGGGCATCTTTCCAGTTACTTTGGTGATGAATTGGAGCCCCTTGACTTGTGCTTGAGGACTCATCATTTGTTCAATGTCCGCAATGAATTGGGACAAAGGCAGCACGGACTTGTCAAGGCGTAAACGGCCTGCCTCAATACGAGCCAGTTCCAGAGAATCGTCGATCAAATCTTGCATGTGACGACCACTATTTTGTACGGTCGTAAGGGTCTCTCTTGCCCAAGTGTCGATAGATGAACTTTTTAACAAAATTTGCGTGTAACCCAACATCGTATTCAACGGAGAGCGAAGTTCATGACTCATGCCCGCCACATAGCGGGTCTTGGCGCGATTGGCAGCATCAGCAGCATCTTTGGCTTTTTGGAGCTCGAGGTCGGTTTTTTTCCTGGCCTCAATTTCTTTCAAAAGCAGTTGGGTTTGTCTCTCAGATTCATCTTGAGCGATGCGACGGCTTTCATGTGTCAGGATGATCCACCAAGCGCCAACTGAGGCCATTAAGCACATTAAGGCAAAAGCCTTCAACATTGGTCCAGACAAAATCACGGCGGATGTCTTGGCACTTTCTTCTACAAAAACAACCATCATCAGACAAGCAATAACGGCGCACAAAGATAAGGTAACTCCCAAGTATTGGGCGACTCTGAAATTTACTTTTATAAGCCAGTTGTTGGGCAATATTTTTTGCATCAAACTTCTGAGTTGTGCAGAGCCTTGCGAATTGGTTTTACATCGATCGTGGCAGCGTGTTTCAAGCGAGCAGCACAAGGAGCAAATGGGCGCTGCATAAGCGGGGCAACTGGCCATGTCTTCGGCCTCAAATTGGTTTTCGCAAACAGCGCACCTCACCACACTTCCTGGCTTAAAACTGTCGTCATGCGCTCGCGCTATGTAGAATTTTCCTTGCGTCAATAAGGCCGCTAAAGGGGACACAAGTAAAGCCACCACCAAGGCAATAACGGGTGAGAAAGCGGCAGATATCTCCCCAAAAAATCCGAAATAACCCAGCACTCCTACAAGTGCCCCAAAGACCATCGATGCCAAACCGACTGGGTTGAAGTCGAACAAATAGGCCCGTCTGAATTCAATGCCCTTTGGGCTGAGCCCCAGTGGTTTGTTGATGACAAGGTCTGCGACTAATGCCCCCACCCAGGCTATGGCCACATTGCTATAGACGGCAAGCACCTTTTCAAGTGCTGAAAAAACGCCCAAAAGCATCAGCAAAAGTGCAATCGCCACATTGAACACCAACCACACTACACGGCCAGGGTGACTACGGGTGACGCGAGAAAAAAAGTTAGACCATGCTAAGGAGCCCGCATAGGCGTTGGTCACATTGATTTTGATTTGAGAAATCACCACAAAAATAAAGGTCACTAAAACGGCTATTCCGGGTTTTCCTATGACTTGATGAAAGCCTGCCAAATACATTTGTGTTGGTTCGGTGGCTCGTGCAGGGTCGACTTCATATTGGAGCGCTGCAAAGGCCAGGAATGCTCCAGCTGCCATCTTGAGGACGCCCATCAAAGCCCAGCCTGGACCAGCAGCGATAACGGCAGACCACCATCGAATTTTGTTGGCGCTTGTTCTTTCAGGCATGAAGCGCAAGAAGTCCACTTGCTCACCAATCTGCACAACTAAAGAAAACCCTACCGCACTGGCAGAGCCAAACATCAACCAAGAAAAGTGGCTGGAACCGCTCCGAAAACCTGATAATTCGGTGAACTCTGCATACAACTCTGGGCGGTTCAAAGCGATCCAAACAAAAGGCGCAAACAACATCAAAAGCCACGGAATTTGCGTCCAAGCTTGCAATTTGGAGATCAAGGTGATGCCCTTCATGGCAATGGGAATCACGACTAATGAACTCAAGATGTAGCAAACCGGGAGCGGCCAAGGCACTACCAGCTGTAAAGCCAGGGCCAAAATAGCCGCCTCCAGCGCAAAAAATATAAACGTGAAAACCGCATAAATCAGAGAGGTGATGGTTGAGCCCAAGTAGCCAAAACCAGCGCCTCGTGTCAATAAGTCCAAATCCAAGCCAAAGGTAGCCGCGTAGTAGGCAATTGGGAAACTGGTCAAGAAAATCACCAAGCCTAAAAGGGCGATTGCCCACATGGCGTTGCTGAAGCCGTAGTTCATGGCCATGGCTCCTCCGATGGCCTCTAAGGCCAAAAAAGAGAGCGACCCAAAGGCCGTACTCGCCACCCGCCACTCAGGCCATTTCCTGAAGTTTTTAGGAGTGAAGCGCAGTGCGTAGTCTTCCATGGTTTCGTCAGCGACCCAAGCGTTGTAGTCGCGGCGAACCCGAAAAATAGTTTGCGTTCCAGCGGCGATATTTTTCATTTAAGGCTTTTTTTTCAGGGCAAGAAAAATGTGCGTCGATTTTGAAAGGCTTATGCGTACTTGAACTACGTTAATTGACGTATCGGTGTTTGTGCGGGTTTTTCCTAGGATTACTCCAGGTCGACAAATTTGTCGTTCTGAGTCAGTCCACTATCCCTCAACCTAGCTAGGAGTATGCACATGTCTGAAGAGTTTGATCCCCTGAATCACCCAGCATCCAATAGCAAAATTAGCCGTCGCTCGATTTTGCAAGCCGTTGGCCTCGCCTCTGTGGCCAGTTTGCCTACATGGTCCTTCGGCCAAACAACGGCTTCTGTCAACACCACTAAATTGGCTGTGACAGACACCGAAGTCATTGTGGGTCAGTTGCACTCCTCGACCGGCACCATGGCCATTTCAGAAACCGGCGCGATTCAAGCCGAGCAACTGGCCATTGACCAAATCAACGCCATGGGTGGTATTTTGGGCCGCAAAATCAAAGTGATCAAAGAAGATGGCGCTTCAGACTGGCCCACCTTCGCTGAAAAAGCTAAAAAACTCTTGATCAATGACCATTGCGCAGCCGTCTTCGGCTGCTGGACATCGGCTTCCCGCAAAGCCGTTTTGCCCGTGTTCGAAAAAGAAAACGGTCTGCTCTATTACCCCACCTTCTATGAAGGCCTGGAGCAATCCAAGAACGTGTTTTACACCGGTCAAGAAGCTACTCAACAAATTTTGTACAGCTTGGATTGGGCCAAGACCGAGAAAAAGGCCAAGACTTTCTTCTTGGTGGGATCAGACTACATCTGGCCACGCACGTCGATGAAGATTGCCCGCAAACACATCGAAAACTTCCAAAAAGGCAGTGTCGTAGGTGAAGAGTACTACCCATTGGGTAGCACCAACTTTGGTTCACTGATGAACAAGATTAAGGTTCAAAAGCCTGATTGCATCTTTGTCGCCGTGGTCGGTGGCTCCAACGTGGCTTTCTACAAAGCATTGAAAGCTGCTGGCATTACCGGTGACAAGCAATTGTTAGTCACTTTAGCTGTGACCGAGGACGAAATGACTGGCGTGGGCGGCGAAAACTTCGCTGGCTTCTACTCATCGATGAAGTACTTCCAAACTTTGGACAACGACAACAACAAGAAGTTCGTTGCCGCCTTCAAGGCCAAGTACGGCAAAGACGCTGTCATTGGTGACGTGACTCAAGCAGGTTACTTGGGTCCTTGGTTATGGAAAGCCGCGGTTGAAAAGGCCAAGAGCTTTGATGTGGACAAAGTCGTTGCCGCATCGCCAGACATTGAACTCAAAACAGCGCCTGAAGGTTACGTCAAGCTGGACGCCAACCACCATTTGTGGAGTAAGTCGCGCATCGCCATGGGCATGCCAGACGGGACCTTCAAGGTCGTCTCTGAGTCGCCTCAGCTGATCAAACCCGATCCGTTCCCTAAGGGCTATCAATAAGCCAAAACGAGGCAATTTTTTGCCTCATGAGGGGTGGGTCGGCAGGTGCATGCCCACCCCTTTTTGAATCGATAAGGCATTGAGACCACCGGGAGTCAAGAGCATGAGTTTTTCTGACATTCTTAATATTGGCCTGATGCAAGGCTTTGCGGGCTTGAGTTTGTTCGCCGTTTTGCTGTTGATGGGCCTGGGGCTGGCCATCATTTTTGGCCAGATGGGTGTGATCAACATGGCTCATGGTGAGTTCATGACGATCGGTGCATACACCATCTACCTCGGCTCCCACTTGGCCACCAATTACATACCCTCGATGACACAGACTTATTTTGTCTTTGCCATCATCGCGGCCTTCATTTTTTCCTTCATGGCGGGTTGGGCGGTTGAATGGGCCCTCATCCGACATTTGTACAAACGCCCGCTAGACACCCTTTTGGCGACCTGGGGTGTGAGCTTGGCTATTCAGCAATGCTTTCGATCTTTCATTGGCCCAAAGGAAGTTAGTCCTGTGCTGCCCGAATGGCTGATGGGTTCATGGTCTCCCTCTGAAGGGCTGGATATTCCCATCAACGGCATGTTTGTTTTGGCCTTGACTGCTGTGGTGACCTGTGGCGTGCTCTTGGCATTGCACAAAAGCCGTTGGGGTTTACGGGTTCGGGCGACAGTCAGCAACCGCATGATGGCTAATGCTATTGGCATCGATACCAAGAAAACCGACCGCCTAACTTTCGCTATCGGATGTGGCATTGCTGGTGTTGCGGGCGCGGCGTTCACAACGATCGGCTCTACGGGTCCCACATCGGGCTCCCTCTACATCGTTGATTCTTTTTTGGTAGTCACCTTTGGCGGTGCAGCCAGCTTGCTAGGCACAGTTGTGTCTGCCTTTGGAATTGCCCAAACCCAATCGATTACAGAATTTTTCTTGGCAGGTTCCATGGCCAAGGTCATCACGCTGTCCTTGATTGTGTTGATCTTGATGATGCGTCCCCAGGGACTCTTCGCCAGCAAGATTCGTCGCTAATTTAGTTTTTAGGAGTCGCTCATGGAACGCATCAAGTCTTGGCTAATGGGCAAAGAGCTGGCCTCATTGCTCGCGCTAACAGTTTTACTGGCCGTGGTATTGCCACTGAGTTTGGATATCTTTCGGTTGAATTTGGTGGGCAAATATCTGACCTACGCCTTTGTAGCAATCGGTTTAGTCATGGTCTGGGGCTACGGCGGTGTGTTGAGCTTGGGTCAAGGGGTTTTCTTTGGCTTGGGCGGCTATGCAATGGCCATGTTTTTGAAGCTTGAAGCATCAGACCCGATATCTACCAAGATTCAATCGACACCTGGCATTCCTGACTTCATGGATTGGAATCAAATAACCGCGCTACCCGCGTTTTGGCTGCCTTTCAAGAGTTTGCCCTTCGCGTTGCTCGCCGTGATTGCGGTTCCAACCTTGCTCGCTTTCATTGTCAGCTTTGCGATGTTCAAGCGCCGGGTAGGTGGGGTTTATTTCGCCATCATCACCCAAGCAGTTGCCTTGATTTTGACCGTTTTGATCATTGGTCAACAAGGCTATACCGGTGGTGTGAACGGTGTGACCGACTTGAAAACCATGTGGGGCTGGGACACTCGAACCGACAGCGCTAAATACATCCTTTATTACGTCTGTGTTGCGATTTTGGTTGCCTCCATCTTGTTGTGCAAGTTTGTTCAAAAAAGCAAACTGGGTACGCTGCTCTTGGCGATGCGTGACAAAGAAGATCGGGTTCGTTTCTCTGGTTACGACGTAGCTAGTTTCAGAATATTTTCGTTCTGCCTGGCCGCGGCATTATCTGGGATAGGCGGTGCGCTGTTCACGCTGCAAGTGGGTTTCATGTCTCCCAGTTTTGTCGGCATCGTGCCGTCCATCGAAATGGTCATTTACGCCGCAGTGGGTGGTCGCATGAGCTTGGTGGGTGCGGTATACGGCACCTTGCTGGTGAACGCGGGTAAGACCTTTTTCTCTGAAAGTTTTCCCGACTTGTGGCTGTTTCTGATGGCGGCGCTTTTCATCGGCGTGACGATGGCTTTTCCCATGGGATTGGCGGGTCTTTGGGAGAGCAAAGTGGCTCCTTGGTGGAAGGCTCGTCGTGAAGCACAGGAGGCAGCTGATGCAAAGAACATCGTGATTGCACCTATGAAGTCCGACAAGAAAGCTGCTCTGGCCGATGCCAGTTAATCAATCTGAATGAAAAGTGGGAGTGAACTATGAGCAGCACCGATTTTGCACTTGCAGTTGAAGACCTCACGGTGTCCTTCGATGGTTTCAAAGCCATTGATGCGCTCACCCTGTACGTCGATAAAAATGAGTTGCGCGTGATCATCGGACCCAACGGTGCCGGTAAGACAACGCTCTTGGATTTGATTTGTGGCAAGACCCGAAGCAGCGGGGGGAGCATCAAATTCAACAATGTTGAGTTGACTGAAATGGCTGAACATGAGCGCGTTCGGCTCGGTATTGGTCGCAAGTTTCAAACACCTTCAATTTACGAAAACCTATCGGTTTTTCAAAACCTTGAAGTCTCTTATCCCGCGGGACGATCGGTGTTTGGTGCCTTGGCATTCAAGTGTACAGACGAGGTCAAAACGCGAGTGGATGCCGTTGCAAAGGAAATCGGCTTGATCGACAAGCTTGAAAGTGAAGCGGGTCTCTTGTCGCACGGCCAAAAGCAGTGGCTAGAAATTGGGATGTTGCTGATGCAAGAGCCCGAACTCTTGATGCTGGACGAACCCATCGCCGGGATGAGTGCGAAAGAGCGTGACTTAACCGCCGAGTTGCTAAAGCGCATCAGTAATAACCGCGCGGTGATTGTGATCGAGCACGACATGGAATTTGTGAAGCGGATCGCGCAAAAAGTCACGGTCATGCATCAGGGAAAAATTTTGGCAGAAGACTCCATGGAAAACGTGCAGTCCAACCCCGAAGTTATCCACGTTTATTTGGGCCATTGAAGTTAGGAGTCACCATGTTAGAAGTCAAAGATCTTTATGTGGCTTACGGTCAGAGCGAGGCCCTTCACGGAATCTCTTTTGAAGGCAATGCCAACGAAACCGTGGCTATCATGGGCCGCAACGGGATGGGCAAAACCACCTTGTTCAAAAGTCTTATGGGCGTATTGCCTGTCAAGAGCGGCAGCATTTCAGTGGCGGGCCAAGACATCAGCCGCGACGAAAGTTTTCAGCGCGTAGCCAAAGGCATTGCCTATGTGCCTCAAGGTCGCATGATTTTCCCCACGCTAACTGTTGAAGAAAACATCCAAACCGGTTTGGAAAATTCTCCTACCAAGCGCATACCCGATGAAATTTATGCCTTGTTCCCGGTGTTGTGGGATATGCGGTCCCGCAAAGGCGGCAACTTGTCAGGGGGACAGCAGCAGCAACTGGCGATTGCCCGGGCCTTGGTGACAGACCCGAAAGTATTGCTCTTGGATGAACCCACTGAAGGTATCCAACCATCCATTATCAAAGATATTGCAAAAGCCCTGAATGAAATTCGCAAGATGCGAAAAATCACCATCATCGTATCCGAGCAAGTCTTGTCGTTTGCTATGGATGTGGCTGATCGACTTTTTGTGATCGAAGGCGGTCGCCTCGTGCATGAAACGGCTCGCGCTGATACGGATCAGCAACGCATCAAATCTTACTTGTCTGTTTAATTTTTCCCCTCAACAAAGGAGCGCATCATGTCAGAAACCTTGATCAAAGTTGACCTCAACCAATCTCCCTATGAGAACCCCTTGGTTCACAACCGTTGGCATCCCGACATTCCCATGGCGGTTTGGGTGAATCCTGGCGACGAGTTCAAACTCGAAACTTATGACTGGACCGGTGGAGCCATTAAGAACAACGATAGCGCAGAGGACGTGCGCGACGTTGACCTTTCAACAGTTCACTTTTTGACCGGCCCTGTGGGCGTCAAAGGAGCTGAGCCTGGCGACTTGCTTGTAGTCGATCTTTTGGACATCGGCGCTAAAGAAGAAAGTATGTGGGGCTTTAATGGTTTCTTCTCTAAGAAGAATGGCGGTGGCTTTTTGACCGACCACTTCCCACTCGCACAAAAATCCATTTGGGATTTTCACGGCATGTTCACCAACAGTCGCCACATTCCTGGCGTCAACTTCGCTGGGCTGATTCACCCAGGTTTGATTGGGTGTTTGCCTGACCACAAGATGCTGGATGCTTGGAACAGCCGTGAGGCCGAATTGATTGCCACCGACCCAGATCGTGTCCCTGGTTTGGCCAATCCCCCCAGCGCCGCCACTGCACACATGGGTCAACTCAAAGGTGAACAAGCTGCTGCCGCTGCCGCAACAGGTGCCCGCACCGTGCCTCCTCGTGAACACGGCGGCAACTGCGACATCAAAGATTTGTCGCGTGGCTCAAAAATCTACTTCCCTGTCTATGTGGACGGAGGCGGTTTATCCGTGGGTGACTTGCACTTCAGCCAAGGCGACGGCGAAATCACCTTCTGCGGTGCCATCGAAATGGCGGGTTGGGTTCATATGAAGGTGAACTTAATTAAGGGCGGCATGGCCAAGTACGGTATCAAGAACCCGGTCTTCAAACCCAGCCCCATCACACCCAACTACAAAGACTATTTAATCTTTGAGGGCATTTCTGTCGATGAGCAAGGTAAGCAGCACTATTTGGACGTAACCGTTGCCTATCGTCAAGCTTGCTTGAACGCCATTGAATACCTGAAGAAATTTGGTTACAGCGGCGCACAGGCCTATTCGATTTTGGGTACAGCACCGGTGCAAGGTCACATCAGCGGTGTTGTCGACGTTCCGAATGCTTGCGCCACACTTTGGCTGCCTACTGAGATCTTTGATTTCGACATCAATCCCACGGCTTCAGGACCGAAGATTGAAATCGTTGGCGCAGTTGACTTGCCGATTGCACAAGACAAGTAAGCCGAAAGGTGAAAGCCAGAGCTGAATTAGCACCAACTCGTTTTTAAGAGGCCCTTATGCCGACCTATGACTATTTTTGCAACGACTGTGGTGAATTTGATGCCATCAGGTCGATGTCCTCTCGCAACGATCCCGCTATTTGCCCAACCTGCTCAAGCGTCAGCGAAAGGGTATTTTTAAATGCCCCTCGTTTGGCCTACTTGAGTAACAGCGATCGCACAGCACATGCCACAAATGAGCGGGCGAGACATGAGCCCAAACGTTCGGGGGACTCAGCGGGGGGCAGTTATTCAAGGCTTAAGCATCCCAGCGGTTGTGGTTGCTGCAGCACCTCTGCGCGAGGCGTTACCGTGACGGCGCCCAATGGGGCGAAGACATTTCCCAGCAAACGCCCCTGGATGATCAGCCATTGAATTTCCTCTTTGTGCATCAACCCTCATCACCCTTCCATAAACCATTGACAAGAGAGGTCAGAAAATGATTCACGGCGATATTTCCAGTTCCAAAGACACCGTCGGTGTGGCGGTGGTCAATTACAAAATGCCTCGCCTGCACACCAAGGCGGAGGTGCTAGAAAATGCCCGCAAAATTGGCGACATGCTGGTCGGCATGAAGGCCGGATTGCCCGGCATGGATCTGGTCATTTTCCCTGAGTACAGCACCCACGGCATCATGTACGACTCCCAAGAGATGTACGACACCGCGGCCGCTGTGCCAGGTGCTGAAACCGAAATTTTCGCTGCCGCTTGCCGCAAAGCTAAGGTTTGGGGCGTGTTTTCTCTGACCGGTGAGCAACACGAAGAGCATCCCAATAAAGCGCCTTACAACACCTTGATTCTGATGAACGACCAAGGTGAAATTGTGCAAAAGTACCGCAAGATCATGCCTTGGGTACCTGTTGAGGGTTGGTATCCCGGCGACTGCACCTATGTATCTGAAGGCCCCAAGGGTTTGAAGATCAGCTTGATCATTTGTGACGACGGCAACTACCCTGAAATCTGGCGCGATTGCGCCATGAAGGGCGCTGAATTGATTATCCGTTGCCAAGGTTATATGTACCCAGCCAAAGAGCAACAGATCCTCATATCTAAAGCCATGGCGTTTGCTAACAACACCTATGTGGCTGTGGCTAATGCCGCCGGCTTTGACGGGGTTTACAGCTACTTTGGACACAGTGCGTTGATCGGATTTGATGGCCGTACCTTGGGTGAGTGTGGCGAAGAGGAATATGGCGTGCAATATGCCGCTTTGTCTACCAGCTTGATTCGGGACTTCCGAAAAAATGGCCAATCTGAAAACCACCTCTTCAAGCTATTGCACCGTGGTTACACCGGCATGATTAATTCTGGTGAAGGCGACAAGGGCGCTGCTGCTTGCCCTTACGGATTTTATGAGCGCTGGGTCAATGACCCCGAAGGCACGCGCAAAGCCGTGGAAGCCATCACTCGCCCCATGGTCGGCACAGAGGAATGCCCAATCGATGGCATTCCTAACCCTGAGTCTGTGGGTCATCAATAATTGTCCTCAGAACTTGAATCGTGGCGCGTCTCCCATGAGCCTTTTTACCAGGCAGTGGGAGACGAGGTTGCTGGTTTTGAAGCGGCAGCCAAGGCCTCTTTACCGGTGTTACTGAGTGGCCCCACCGGTTGCGGAAAAACCCGTTTGGTCGAGCACATGGCTTGGCGTCTGAAGCGGCCTTTGGTGACCATCTCATGTCATGAAGACTTGAGTAGTGGTGACTTAGCAGGGCGCTGGTTATTGAATGTCGCTGGCACTGAATGGCAAGATGGGCCGCTGACTTTGGCCGCACGCCACGGCGGCATTTGTTATTTGGATGAGTTCATAGAAGCCCGCTCCGACGCCTTGGTACTACTTCATCCCCTGGGCGATACTCGCCGCTATTTACCACTGGATCGGCGAGGCGAAAAGGTCCAAGCCCACCCCGACTTTTTGTTGGTGGTGAGCTACAACCCCGGCTACAAGGGCCTTGGTAAAGACCTCAAGCCCTCCATGAGGCAACGCTTTACGGGACTCAAACTGAGCTATCCGCCAGCGTTTTTGGAATCGCAGGTTTTGCAAAAAGAAGCGAGCGCCAGCGCATCTTTGGCGGACTCCTTAGTGGCTTTTGCGCAAAGAACCCGCCGATTACAAGACCATGGCTTGGAGGAGGGCGCCTCAACACGGCTTTTGGTGAATGCAGCCAAGTTGATTCAATCTGGGCTGTCCACCAAGTCTGCTGTGCTGCAAGCTGTGGTTGAACCATTGAGCGATGAGCCCGAACTGATCGAGGCGCTCAAGGCCTTGGTGAGTGCGAGCTTTGCCTGAATTTCCAGCCGCTTGGCACACTTATGCCAACGGCTTGTGGGGCCATCGGCTGAGCTTCTCCTTCATAGGTGCTAGCCAAGATGCTGGTTTCTTAGCGCCAAATTCTCAGCGCGTAATTCTTGAAAGAATCGTATTTAACCAAGCTTGTTTGCATTGGCCATCTGAACCCATTCTCAGGGATCAGAGTCTAAACTGGGCTCGCCTGGCCCACGCTTGCGCGCATTTGGCTTTTGGCTCTCTGGCTGAATCCAGGGGCTCTTTTAAACCCATTCAATTGGCCTTGTACGGTGTTCTGGAAGATGCCCGCGTTGAAGCCTTGGCATGTGAACTGTTGCCAGGTTTGCGCTCCCTTTGGCGACCTTTCCATGAAGGGGCCTATGCCATGGAGGGCATGAATTTCGAGGCTTTGTTGGCGCGTTTGTCACGCAGCTTGCTAGACCCAGAGCACCAAGATCCCCATGCTTGGATTCGCAAGGTCAAACAAATGTTCTGGGCTTTGGACCTGCGAGACTCCGCTTCATTGCGCGGCATGGTGTCGATTTTGGGTAACGACATTGGTCAAATGCGTTTGCCCTTTAATGATGTTACCTACCGAGTTCAAGCGCCTTACCGAGACGACAACAGCCACTTATGGGCCCATGATGAAGCGTTGGCCAACTCCAGCGTCGACTTACAACGAAGCACCGATCCACCCCAAGAAACATCGCCAACCTCTTCTAGCACCGAAGAAAAATCTGCCCGTGAAACACAGCCCAAAATGCACCCAGAGTGGGATTACCGCATCGGCCAATACAGGAAAAATTGGTGTGCTGTTTATGAAGAGCCCATTAAAACAGTTGCAACGACTTCGTTGGCTTATTGTGAACTTCATGATATGTACCCCTCGCTTCTAAAGCAATGGCAGCAACGTGTCTTGGCAATTAGCCAAACGCACCAGGTCAATCACAGGTTGGAAGAATGGGGCGATCGATTGAGCGACTCGGCTATGGTGGATGCCAGCATCGATCGACGGGCAGGCAGGGCGCCTTCTCACTTTTTATACAAAAAAATTCAAAAAAAAAGGCGGAAACTCAACTGTTTGGTTTTATTGGATTTATCGGCGTCCAACCATGGGCCGCTCTTGAGCCGGAGTTTGATTGCTACACGGGCCTGCGTGGAGGCCTTGAAGCAAGCAGGTCACAGTAGTGCTGTGTGGGGCTTTCGATCATGGGGCCGACAAGATGTCGAGGTGACGTGGATAAAAAATTGGACTGAAGAAAATTCAATGATCTTGATGAATCGGCTTGCAAAGACTCAAAGCGGTGGTTCAACCCGATTAGGGGCCATCACCCGGCACGCTGGGCTTTACCTGTCGACGTATCGGCGCCTTCAAAATGCAAAACTTGATTTAGCGAACGCCCCTTGCATCATCTTACTGAGCGATGGTCAAGCCTTTGACATTGATGTGTATGACAGTCGTTATCTGAAAAGAGACTTTGTTCAAGCCCAAAGCGAGTTGCGACACCAAGGCATTTTGTGGTTTCAGCACATCATCACCTGAAGACTAAGAGTGTGCCCTGATGGTTGCTACGTCAAACAACGTATGGTTTATACAAAGCTCTTTTTTTAAGATCAGTCTAGATTGGTTGTAAGACCGATCTTTCATGCTGACTCTTTTTAACGCAAGGGGGAATTCGATGAAGAAATCTTTGGGATGACCGAGAGTTCTTAAACTCTCAAACTTGAAAACAGGACTTTTGCACACCTTTCACAAGGTGTGCTTTTTTTGTGTTTTAAATGTACCGTGAGAAGCCCGAATTCAGAAGATCTTAAATATTAATTTCACTAACTAAGCACAGAGCAGGTTATCTAAGCATGGACCTGCTCTCAAAAGATCTATTAATAAAACGTGCAATAACCGTGTAATTAATAAATTACATTAAAAAACCCTTGTAAACTATTGATTTATAAGGATTTTTGGCTTAATTATTTTTGGAATTTGGCTGCTAATATGGATTAACAGTCCGGCGCTCTACCGACTGAGCTATCGAGGAATGTGTGCGGTACATGGCAGGGATTGCGCCCTGCGAAGCCACAAATTATAGCAAGGTTTTTGGCCAAGTTTTCAAGAAACAAAATGGCTATTGAAGCTTGCAACCCCAGCCCTGAACAATCTGTCAGAAGACCTTGACGCCCACCTTACCCCGAGGCGCTCAAGACTTTCCAGTGGCCGCCTTTAGTGGATGCCCTCTAAAGAGCGCTTCAGCAAAGCAAGAAATGGCGCCTTTCTTCAATAACCTTTTAAGCTCTACGGTTGTCGTGATTTGTTACCGGAACTATTGATTGGTAACACCTAGAAAGACTGTCTTTCAGCTTCTTTTTGAGGCTTTGCACACCCATCCAAAGGAATTAAAAATGAAAAAAATGATGGCTGTATGCCGCGCACTGGCCGCTGTCGCGGTGTTGTTCACTGGAACTCAAGCCGTGGCATCTGACGGCACAATCACCGTCAATGGCACAGTTCGGGCCATCACTTGCACTGTAGCTGCCGTTGCGGGTAACACTGCACCCACGTCGGGCACCGGTTCCTTAACCTTGACATTGTCATCCGTTTTTTACACCGCAATTGCGACGCATGGCTCTGCAACCGGGTCAACCCCTTTCACCATTGGCGTTTACGGCTGTGGCACCACGGTCAGTGCCATGAGTGTGAGTTTCGACAGCGCCAGCGGTATGGACGCTTTTGGTGTCTTGACCAACACAGGCACTGCCAACTCCATCATTGCATTTCGAATTTTGAACAGCGACAACGCAACGCCCGTCACCACCGGCACACCCAATGAGACAGCCGCTACTGTGAACCAAGTAACAGGCATTGGCTCGCAGACGTTTTATGTGCAGTACTACAACTCGTCCGCTTCCACAACGGTTACCTCGGGAATGGCTGGCACGGTGGTGGGCAGCGTCACTTACACCATTGTTTACACCTAAAAACAACACCTAATTTGAATTGACTTCGTCCTGGCGATCGTTTTTGTTTTGATTTGTTAACCAAATTTCCTGTGGTTAACAACTTGAAACTTCTTTGAATTTTGGCGAACTTCCTGCCACTAAAGTCGCGTCCGTGAGTGCTTCTCCTGAAAGGGTTTTGCAGTCATCCGACCTCTTTCATGAGGATTTGCTCCCCCTAATTTCAAGGATTTCAAAATGAAGAAAATTACCGCCATTTCCGCTCTTAGTACCTTGGCTGTTGCTGCTCTGATTGCTTCGGGTCATGCCGCTGCACAATCTAACGGCACCACCGGCACCGCCACCATTAACTTTTCGGGCGCGTTGACCGCCGTGACTTGTACTGTCACCTCCGGTGCAGGGGCCAACAACACCACTGTGCTGCCGACCATGCCAACTTCGTCGCTCACTGCGGCTAACGCTGTGGCAGGTAAAACCCCTTTCACGATCAATGTGACTGGTTGTACGGGCAACAACTCGGCCAACCCCGGTGTGGCCATCACAATTGCCGTGCCATATTTTGACGTTTCCAACGCCAACATTCTGGCTGATAACAATTTAGCGAACACCCTTTCATCAGGCAACGCCACGAATGTGGAGCTCCAAATTTTGGACGCTGGAACCAATAACCCCGTGCTTTTGAAAGCTCCGTGGGGTGGATCGACCAACTTGACTTTGCAATCCGCTTCACAAGGCCAAAAGGTCACGCCGCAAACATTGTCCTCGGCTGGTGCTGCGACTTTCCCTTTCTACGTTCAGTATTTCGCCACCGGTCAAACCACAGCCGGTCAAGTGGCCAGCAGCGTGCCCGTCATCATGCAATACAACTGAGCTTCACAGCCCCGTTAAAAAACTTGCAAATTTCAAAAAACACACCTTGACCCAGGAGCAGCACATGCACTTTCTTTCAACCCAGCGCAGTCAATGGCGCGCCGCCTTGAGCTTTTGTGCTTGTGCTGCGGCCTTATTTTCAGGTGGCCAGGCTTGGGCTTCAGATGGCACCATCACGATCAACGGCAAAGTGCTTAACAACACTTGTGCCATTGCAGCGGTGGCTGGCACCGTTGCCCCCTCATCGGGTTCTTCTAGCCTGACGTTGACCCTGCCTTCTATTTCCTACGCTTCTATTGCCAATCACGGCTCTGCAACGGGCTCTACGCCATTCACCATTGGTGTTTATAACTGCGGCGCAACGGGCCTCACGATGAGCGTTGGGTTTGATGTGAATGGCGGCATGAATAACTCTGGTGTGCTGACCAATACGGGCACCTCCAATCAGTCCGTCATTGCATTTCGCATCATGAACAGCGACAACGCAACGCCCGTCACCACCGGCACGCCTAATGTGGTTGCAGCCGTTATCTCTTCATCCGGGGCGGGCGGAACGGGTGGCGGTTCGCAGACCTTCTATGTGCAGTACTACAACTACTCCGCTGGAACCACCGTTACCTCGGGAATGGCTGGCACGGTGGTGGGCAGCGTGACCTACACCATCATTTACACCTGATCACCGCGTGGGTTCTACACCCCGGCTCTTTGCAGAGCGGGGTGCTTGGTTTTTTTGGCAGGAGTTGGTATGCGTTTGAGAAATTGGTTGGCGTTTGGATTTGCGTTTTGGTGGGTTTTGATTTCTTCGCTGACTCAAACCGCCCAAGCTGCTGTCACCGTCATGGGCACGCGCGTTGTTTACAACGCCTCGGACCGCGACGTCACCATTCAACTCTCCAATGCGGGCAGCACGCCTTCTTTGGTTCAAACTTGGGTTGACCTTGGTGACCCCAAAGCACAGCCGCAAGACATTGACGCGCCCTTTGTCCTCTCGCCCCCGATGTTTCGCATCGACCCCAACCACAAGCAAAACCTGCGCATGGTGTTCACCGGCAAAGTGCTCCCCAAAGACCGCGAGTCTTTGTATTGGCTGAACGTTTTAGAAATCCCCCCCAAGCCCGGCGAATCTGCGGGTGAGAACTATTT
>Ga0208253_1000063_pt1 | contig 45450 bp, 40 predicted proteins | sample CryBogCBE10Oct08_FD_184573 | JGI IMG/M metagenome (GOLD analysis project Ga0208253, IMG submission 184573) | Freshwater microbial communities from Crystal Bog, Wisconsin, USA - CBE10Oct08 (SPAdes) | ecosystem: Environmental > Aquatic > Freshwater > Lake | place: Crystal Bog, Wisconsin, USA...
GCCGTTATTTCCACCGGATCCTCCATTATTACCTTGACCCGATGTACCGGCACCGCCACCATTTCCAGTACCATCACCACCACCGCCTGATCCGCCTGAAGAACCAGTTGCTCCGCCTTGGCCGGCACCGCCACCTAATGCTGTAGTACCTACTGCCGTAAATGAAGAATTTAAACCATTTGAACCGGTAGATCCACCAGCACCTCCGGCACCAACAGTAATAGTGTATGTTGTGCCAGCTGACACAGCTTGAGTACCAGTTAATAAACCACCAGCACCTCCTCCTCCACCACCACGATTACCCCTTAAAGATCCCCCTGCACCACCAGCAACAATCAAATAAGAAATGGTAGTAGGTGATACACTACCGTAAGTCGCCCATTGTGAACCTGTCCAATACTCAGCATAACCAGTAGTTGTATTAAATCTTGTATATCCTACTGTATTTGATGAAGGTCTTTGTGCAGTAGTACCTGAAGGAATTAACATTGCACCTGTACCATTTGCAGTAGCAATATCTAATTGAGTTAAACCAACAGAAGCAGGAGCTAATTGAGCATTAACAATTGTTCCTAATAATGCAGTATTACTTACTGAACCAATTTGATTAGCACTTAATGTTCCTGAAATTACACCAGCATTAATGCTACCAATATGATTTGATTGAATTGAATTGTTGGCAATTTGTGTGCCTGTAATTAACCCAACAATACCGGTGTTAGCAACAGCCGATGTTGGAGAAATTTCATTAATGGTAATTAACTGTTGTGACATATTTTACTTTTATAACCCGTATAGATAAAGCAAGCTTGCTTCATATCCAGATAACGCTCTGTTAAATACTCTAACACTATTTACATAACCATTAAAGTACTGACTTGTATTGGAACCATATTGGCCAATCCACAAAGCAGTTTGTAAAGTATTCAAACTTTGATTTGAATATGCTATTGGTGCACCATTTAAATACATTTTTATTTGTGTTCCATCATATGTAACAACAATATGATTCCAATTTAAATCAGGTCTATATCCACTAGTTAAATCTGCTGCATAACCCCATACACCAAACTGATATGTACTTGATATGTGAGTAACTACCGCCCACGTTTGACCGCTTGATTGAGTACCCCAAGTCACAATACATTCTGGATCATTGCCGGCATAAGAAGCCATTTTTGCCCACAAAGAAACCGTTCTTGCTCCACTTCCAGTTACAGAAGATGCAATATTTGTTGTAGTAGCTAAATAGTTGCCAACACTAAACAAAGGTGAAGTATAACCAGAACGCATACCTTGAGATGAGTATGAAACTGTACCGTTAGTAGTAAATGTGTAGTTACCCATTAAGTCTGTAGCGCTGCCGTTCAAAGGTGCATAAAGAATCTGACTATTATCACCAAATGGATTTGTTTGACTAGTAATTAAACCAACAGTAGGTGTATTCCATGTAGGAACTGCACTAGAACCTTGTGAAGTTAATACTTGACCAGCAGTTCCATAAGAAGTTTGTCCTGTACCACCACTAGTTATAGGCAAAACACCAACTACCTGTGAAGTTAAATTGACGGCATTAGCTGAAATTTGAGAAGTACCAACTGCACCTGCGGCAATTTGAATACTATTAATTACACCATAACCAATATTTGTCATTGCACCGATAACTTGTGTATTAGCTACTGTGGAAATTTGAGTAGGCGTAATACTACTGTTAGCAATTTGCTGAGCAGTAATAGAATTGTTGACGATGACAGAACCAGGAACCGTATTGCTTGTTAATGCTTGAGCAATTACGTTTGCTGATACTACATCTCCTGAAATTTGTGTTAATGACATGGTTTATTTATTCTTAGAAGGTAATCGTACCAGAACTAATGAATGTAAAAATATAGTTACCGCCAATATTTGTTTGTGTATAAGTTCCGGTAGCAGTAGCAAGTTTATAAGTGTTTGGATAAGCAATAATAACAACGCCTGAACCACCAGCACCATTACCGCTTTCGTTAACACCATAACCACCGCCACCGCCTCCTGTGTTTGATGTACCTGCAGTCGCTCCGCCAGTATTGCTATTGCCAGCGCCATTGCCCCCGCCGCCATTCCCACCTGTACCGCCGTTGCCACCAGAAGTATTGAAATAACTAGAACCTCCACCTCCGCCAGCATAATAAGTTAATGTTCCAGAAATAGATGAAGATACTCCTACGCCGCCGTTGCCCCCTTTTCCGTTGGCTCCTGCTGTACCAACGGCTCCAGCTCCACCGCCACCAGCACCGGAATCTCCAGCACTTGAATTTCCTCCAGCGTTACCTTGTCCGGATGTTCCAGATCCACCAGAACCACTAGCGTTATTTTCGCCTGAACCTCCTCCTGATCCTCCGGATGCGCCGTTGCCACCAGCACCTGTACCGCCTCTTCCGCCACCAATAGCAGTAGTAGGTACTGGCGTAAATGAAGAATTTGATCCGTTTACTTGAGTTGCACCACCGCCACCTACTGTAACAGTATATGCGGTGCTAGGAGATACAGTTTGTATTCCGCTTAATAAACCTCCAGCACCACCGCCACCAACACCGCCATTTCCGCTAGGACCACCGCCGCCTCCACCACCAGCAACAATTAAATATGAAACAGATGTAGTAGAAATGGTGCCATAAACTGCCCATTGACTACCTGTCCAATATTCCATAAAACCTAATGTAGTATTAAATCCTTGTTGGCCTGTAAATGGTGATGATGGCCTTGTTGACCATGAAGTGTTTACCATTCCGTTGGAAGGCATGGTTGGCGGATTAAAAAATTGTGACGTGTTTATTCCGGTAACTTGTGTATTAGATATCGATGTAATTTGACTACTAATAATGTTACCGGTAATATTTGTATTTGCTACTGATAATGCACCAACAATTGCTGTATTAGCAACAGAAACAATATCAGTAGAACTTATTTGTTGTATGGTCATGTTATTTTAGAATGTAATTGAACCTGAACCGGTAAATGTAAAAATATAATTTGCACCAACTGTGGTTTGAGTATAAGTGCCTGTAACTGTGGCAAGTTTATATCCAATTGGATAAGAGATAATTACAATACCTGAACCGCCAGCATAACCAATTTGATATCCGCCGTTGTAAACCCCAGCACCGCCACCCCCACCGGTATTAGTAGTTCCTGCTGTACCAGTACCTGGTGCTCCTGATTGACCGCCTCCACCAGTACCGCCTGCTGATCCAGTACCTAAGTTTGAACCGCCGCCACCACCGCCGGCGTAAGTTACTGATGAACCAGAAATAGATGATGCAAGTCCATTTCCTCCAACTCCTGCTGTTCCTGATGATGCAGATCCATTGCTACCAGCAGTACTTGCACCGCCGCCACCACCAGCACCATAAGCAGTACTGCTATTACTGGCAATACCACCAGCATTACCCTGTCCTGATGTTCCAGATCCAGCTGTATTATTTGTATTTGATCCACCACCTGCACCCCCACCAGAACCACCATTACCAGCTGCAATATTTTGTGAATGTCCGCCACCAAAGCCACCACCAGTTGCTACAACTAAAGCACCAATAGACGAATTACCGCCTGTGCCACCTTCAGCAGCGACTCCTGTTGTTCCTGCACCAGCAGTTCCTCCAGCGCCAACTGTCACAGTATATGTTGTGTTTCCTAAAACACCCGTAAAACCGCTTAAAAATCCACCGGCACCACCGCCACCACCAGCACCACCGCCGCCACCACCTCCACCACCAACAACTAGATAGTTTATATTTGGTGTAGACAATGCAGCCCAAATAGGAGGTACAGAAGGACCTTGTGAAGTTAATACTTGACCAGCAGTTCCATAAGAAGTTTGTCCTGTACCACCACTAGTTACAGGAATTATTCCAGTAATCTGTGTATTAGCGATTGTATTAATTTGGTTTGAATTAATTAAACCAACAATAGTAGTATTGGATACTGAAGCAATTAAATTTGCTGTAATTGAATTTGCTTTAAATGCGGTTGTTGGTATCGTATTGGCAACAAACGCAGAAGTAGGAATAGAATTTGCTGCATACTTACTTGTTGTTATTGAACCATCAATTGGTACAACACCTGTACCAATAATAGATTGTTGGGTACAACGAATAACAGATGAAGTAGCAGGTGCAGAAGTAAATGTTAATGTTGTACCATTTACAGAATAATTTGTAGGTGAATTTTGTGTAATACCATTAACAGTAACAAGACAAGAATTTGCTGAAAGAGCCGCTTGACTTAATGTGAATGATGTTGTTACACCATCACCAGTAAAAGTATTAACAATTGGATTTAATAAACCACTTGATAAATGATATGCTTGAATTGTGTTTGCTGCAATTGATTGAGCAGTAATAGAGTTAGCAGAAACACCTAAAGAAGCATTAATAAATTGTCTGTAAATAACAGCAATATTACCTGTACCAACAGAAGGTGTTCCTGTAAATGCTAACTGAGTTGATACTCCTGGATTATTAATGATGTAATAAGCAACACCTGGATCCTGTACCACATTATTAACAATAACTTCAATATCACTATTAGCTGATACAGTACGAGATAACGTAAATACGGTTGTAACACCATCACCATTGAAATGGTCATAAGATGTAAAGGAGTAACCGAATGAATCGGGTCTATTGCCTAAAAATGAAATTTTAATACTCCTTAATTAAGACGCAGCAACCCAAGATTTAGTAGATTCATTCCAATTATATACTTTACCATCTGTTGGATATGCAGTTGGTGCAACCCATGTCCAGGTAGTAGTATTTAGAGTCCAACTAGGATAAGGTTGTGGTGCATAGAATACATCGTGTGTTGAATCATATGTGTAACCAACACCTGCATAATTACCACGCATATGTGGTTGACCACTTGGCGTATTTGAGTTTGGCAAATAATGAACACCACCACGAGTATTGTATGATGTTTGCAACCAAGTACCTGGACTTGAATCTACAAATGTTTTGAAAAAATCGGCTTCAGCAACAATCACTTGTGTTACTTTGCCGTCTACGACTTTAGCATAATGAGACATTTTTATTTCCTTTTTTGTTGTTAAGCTGTATATGTACCACTAGAAGTAAATGTATGGTATGTATAACCACCTGAAGATGTTACTGTGCCGCCAGATCCACGTTGCGCACCAACATATCGAATAATGACAACACCTGATCCACCATTACCACCGTTTTTTGTACCAGATCCATTTTGTGATTTGCCGCCACCACCTCCGCCACCAGTATTATTCGTACCTGATGCTGCATCACGAACAGGATAACCACCATAAGTAGCATCTGAACCACCATTACCGCCACCACCTACACCGCCGTTACCGGAACCTGAGTTTGATCCAGAACTAGCACTTGTAACCCCTGATCCGCCACCACCGCCACCGGCATAATAACTTCCATTAACCCATAAAAAACCTTGACCACCGAATGCATTACCGCCGTTAAAGTTTATTGAATCGCTACCTTTTGTGACAGCGCCACCGCCACCGCAACCAGCATAAGGATAGTTGCCGGTTTTTCCGCCACCTTGGTTTCCTTGTCCTGCAGTTGGATTGCCGCCAACAAAACTAGTTGAACCGCCGCCACCTCCGCCACCACCAGAACCACCATCACCTGGCTGAGAATTAGCTTGTGATCCAAATCCTCCACCTACAGCTGTTAATCCAAATCCTGTGCTATTACTGCCTGAAGTTCCGTTTGTGCTTGCTGCGCCACCGGTACCGCCTCCTCCTACTACAAAAGGATATGCAGTTGATGGTGTAGCATAATAACTTCCATATAATAAACCCCCAGCTCCACCGCCTCCGCCACCATCATTTCCGTTAGTTGCACCGCCGCCACCTGCTCCACCGCCAGCTACAATTAAATAATCAATTGAATAGTTTGCAGATCCAGACCAAATAGGAACTGCACCAGAACCTTGTGAAGTCAATACTTGACCAGTAGTTCCATAAGAAGTTTGTCCTGTACCACCACTAGTTACAGGAATTATTCCAGTAATAGCAGTATTACTTACTGAACCAATTTGATTTGCAGCAATTTGTCCTGTAATTACACCAGCATTAAGACTGGCAACTTGTGAAGCAACAATACTATTGGTAGCAATTTGACCAGTACCAATTGTATTATTAGCAATCTGTGTACCAGTAATTGTATAACTGGCTATCTGATTTGCGGTGACACTATTGTTGGCAAGTTCTGCCGCAATAATAGTATTGTTAGCAATCGATGAGGCATTTATTTGCGAAATAGGCATTATTAACTAATCTCCAGGACGCTGAGTATTGCATCTGCTGAACCAGCAACAGACGAAGATACTTGTATTGAGTCTCCTGATTTTAATACCATCTTTTGGTCACCACCGATTACAACGATTGTACCACCAATAGGTACTGTGGCATTATTCACAATATAAGAAGCATTATAAGAATTTGATGAATCTAGTACATATGCCGAAACTTGAATTGTATTTGATGTAGTCCTATTAGCAATAGAAAGACCAATCACAGTAGACTGCGTTGCAGCAGGTCCTGTAAATACGGTAGTATTGGCTGTGCCGATACTTGGTTTAAGAGAGTTTGTAAAAACGTTTGGCATTATTTAATCCTATTAATATTATATTTATCCTAGAGCAATGGAGTAAGCCAGAGCAGAAGATATAGCAATAAAGACAGCATTAGATGTTGCTAATGTGTTTGCCGAGTTTGATGAAACAGAACTACTTGTACCAGTAATTATTGTAGTGTCAGGGAAAGCAAAACTAACAGAAGCATTTACTGTATTTGCAAATAGTGTATTGACACCACTAATATTACCGCTAGGTCCACTTGTACTGATTGTATTGGCAACAATCAAATTGTTTGCTACTGTAAGGTTACCAGCAGTAATAATTGATGCTGTATTTTGAAGTGCGGTGTTAGCAATACCATAAGCCGCATTGGCCTCAGCAAAGGCGGCATTAGCGTAAGCGTATGGAGAAGCAGCAGTAAACTGTGTTGTACCGTCAACGAATGTTACGCCATTACCTGAACCTGTAATATAGTGATTACCACTATACAGATTGCCTTGAACACCTACGCCACCATAAACCTGTAAAGCACCAGTAATATTACTGGTTGCTGGTGTAGACATCTTGATGACTAATTGCTTCTGAGTATTTCTTAGTCGAATAACTTCATTTGAAGTATTGAAACCACCTACTGCCCATACCATATCACCGACTGAGCCTGTGGTATCGGTAGCAAATACTAAATTACCACCTGCACCTGAGTTTGCCACAGCACCAGAGAAAATATAGCCATCTTGTGGTAAAGTAATGGTAAAATTTGGGTCAGCAAAAGACGAACCGGTAATACCCATATCAATCCATCCATGGTCGTTTCCTGGACCTGGATAGGTGTCAACATAAGCAATATAGTCGGCAGAACCTGTATTTGATCCTCCGTTGAGGAGGGCGGCTTGAGTATAGTATTGACCTGGTGTTCCTGTTGAAGAAACACCTTTCATTACCAAAGCAGGATTGGTAATATTAGTATTGAAAGCATTATTACCAATATATGTGGTATTGGCAATTATGACATATTGATTATGGTATGTGTTACCACTAAATGTAGAACCACCAGTAACAACTAAAGCAGTAGATGTGTTGGTATTAGATATCAACAACTTACCAGTCATTGTATCACCAGCACGTTGAACTGCCGTATTAGCAATAGAACCTACTAAGTTTGCTTCAAAATATGCTGATGTTGCTAAACTATTTGCTGCATTTGCTTGTAGATATGCGGCGTTAGCAGTTGTTGAAACTGTATTTGCTAAGTTATATCCAGATTGTGCTGATGCGGTAGCTGCATTTGCCTGTGAGTAAGCCGCATTAGCGGTAGTACTGACTGTATTAGCTAAATTATAACCTGATTGAGCAGAGGCAGTTGCTGCGTTTGCTTGTAGATAAGAAGCGTTAGCAGTTGTAGATACCGTATTTGCCAAACTATAAGCAGCGTTGGCATAGGTAGATACCGTATTTGCTAGATTGTAACCAGATTGAGCAGAATTAGTGGCAGCATTTGCTTGTAGATAAGCCGCATTGGCGGTAGTTGATACTGTATTAGCCAGACTATATGCTGCATTAGCATAAGTTGATACAGTATTAGCAAGGTTATAACCAGACTGTGCTGAATTAGTTGCCGCATTGGCTTGTAGATAAGCGGCATTTGCTGTGGTACTAACAGTATTGGCCAAACTATATGCTGCGTTAGCATAAGTTGATACTGTGTTCGCCAAATTGTAACCAGACTGTGCTGAGTTTGTGGCTGCGTTTGCCTGTAAGTAGGCAGCGTTTGCCGTGGTAGAAACCGTGTTAGCAAGACTGTATGCTGCGTTAGCATATGTAGAAATTGTGTTAGCTAAATTGTAAGCAGAATTAGCAAAATTATTAACCGCTAATGTTGCTGCATTTTGTGTAAGAGCAACACCTTGTACATATGGTAAAATATTAGTATTATTAACCCATACTGCTGGTGCATACACATTACCTTGTACACCAATACCACCAGCAACCTGTAAAGCGCCAGTAGTTGTACTATTACTTGCATTAGTTGATTTAATTACAACATTATTTGCAGCAGTGATACGCATCACTTCATCTGGTGTATCTCCACCATTTGTACTGAAGATAATGTCTTTATTTGTATATGTACTGAGTACTAAGTTACCGCCACCAGTTGCCGTGTTACCATAAGCATACAAATAAGCATCGTTTGGTCCTGTTAGACCATAACCTGCTTGACTATAATTTGAACTATTAATACCTAAGTCAACATAAGTATCGTTGGCAGAACCATTGTCAGCAGTTACTACTAAGTCACCAGATGCTTTATTACCTGGATTAATATTCTGTAAATTTAACTGAACATAATCGTTATAGTTACCTGATTGTTGGAATATTGTTTGAGGTTCAAATACAAATCCAGTTGGAACACCAGCATACAAGGCACCAAAACCATTTGATGAAGAACCAAAAAATTCACCAGTATTACCTGAAATAGTTGTATTAATTACATTACCAGTAAACGAAATATTACCTGATACAGACAAGTTACCTTGAATGTTTACGTTACTTGTTACAGTTTGTGTTGTACCATTAAGTTGTAATGAAGTATTTGCTTTATTATAAGCAGCTTGTGCTGAATTAGTAGCCGCATTGGCTTGTAAGTAAGCCGCATTAGCAGTAGTACTTACAGTATTTGCTAAATCATATGCTGCATTGGCATGAGTAGAAATATTGTTAGCAAAGTTGTATACAGATTGTGCCGAAGCAGTTGCAGCATTTGCTTGAAGGTATGCCGCATTAGCCGTTGTAGAAACAGTATTCGCTAGATTGTAACCAGATTGAGCAGAAGCAGTAGCCGCATTAGCCTGCAAATAAGCGGCATTAGCGGTAGTTGAAACCGTATTGGCAAGATTATATGCCGAATTGGCTTCAGTAGAAACTGTGTTTGCTAGATTATAACCTGATTGTGCCGAAGCCGTAGCCGCATTAGCTTGACCGTATGCACTATGAGCATAAGTGTCAGTTATGTTTGCTTGATTACCAGCACTAACTGCATACGAATAAGCGGTATTTGCTGCAGCAAAAGCATTGTTTGAATTATTGTATGCCGCTTGAGCAGAATTAGTTGCCGCATTGGCTTGTAAGTAGGCAGCATTTGCTGTTGTTGATACAGTATTGGCTAGATTATATCCAGACTGTGCTGAAACAGTTGCAGCATTGGCTTGTAGATAAGCTGCATTAGCGGTAGTTGAAACTGTATTAGCAAGATTGTAACCAGATTGTGCTGATGCGGTAGCCGCATTTGCTTGAGCATATGCCGATGTAGCATAAGTGTTAGTTAAATTAGCTTGATTATAAGCAGAAGCGGCATATGTATTTACTGCAACTACGTTAGCATTGATTGTATTGGTTACAGATTGAAAGTAAATAATATTAGCCGCCAAATTGGCAGTAGTAGTATTTGCTTGATTGTAACCTGAAGTTGCGTAAGTGTTTACAGCAATAATTTGGTTATTCTGTGTAGTATTAACACCTACTTGATATGCCGTATTGGCTGCAATCTGAGATACTGCTGAGTTAGCATTATTATATGCCGCTTGAGCAGAGAATGTTGCTGCGTTTGCCTGTGCATATGCAGAATAAGCAAAGTTACTTGTAGCATTGGCAAATACATAAATGCCTTGTGCTAGTGTATTAGTTGCATTAGCTTGTGTAAATGCTGCGTTGGACTGAATAAATGCTGCGTTAGCATCAATAAAAGCCGCTTGAGCAGAAGCAGTAGCCGCATTGGCTTGAGCATATGCACTAGTAGCATAAGTGTTTGTAATGTTTGCTTGTAAAAATGCTGCGTTTGCTTGAATAAAAGCGGCATTAGCATCTGTAAAGGCTGCTTGTGCTGAATTAGTTGCTGCGTTTGCCTGAGCATAAGCCGTAGTAGCGTAAGTGTTTGTTAAATTGGCTTGAGCATATGCTGAATTGGCATATTGATTTGCCTGATTTGCTTGTAAGAAAGCAGCATTGGCTTGAATATAAGAAGCATTACTATTTGTATAAGCATACTGTGCTGAATTGGTGGCTGCATTGGCCTGAGCATAAGCAGCCGCAATCTCTACGTTCTGTGTTTGGTTGACCTGAACAAGGTTGAGAATGTAAGATTCACCAGCAATTGGAATAATCTCGTTATTTTTATCACCAATGTATAGTGTATTCGCCAAAAACGAATACGCCATCTGTCCATCAAGTAGTGTTGCTGGAACATTTGATGTATAAGAACGAAGGATTTGTATTGAGGTATTGGCCACTTAGAAAAATCCTCCATCAATATTTGTGATGGCTTGACCAGCTGGAGATAATACAAAAGAATTCGTATTCGCTTGATAGGTAATAACGTCTAAGTTAATCGCATTTGTTGCGTTCAAGTCAGCCGCACCTAGAATGGTGTTTTTACCACCATAACTGATAGAGTTAATTCGGGGTGTTGTTGCTGACCCTACTTGGACATTTACTGTCCCAATTATTTGACCCATTTATTACCTCGTAACGGATGGAGAAATTTCAGCAATACCTTCTAAAATTCTAGTCACATTTCCTACACCATCAGTAATAATAGTATCAAACACATATCGACCTGGAGCAATATTGGCTGTTTGAGCAGCACTTAAAGACAATGTTATTGTTCCAGAGGAGGCATTAAGAGCAGTAGCAAATGTTGCTGTTGAATTTGCTGCGTAATAAGAATAACGAATTTGACTGGCTGCTGTATAACCACTCAAATTGTATGGATCATTGTATACGTCATCAATAACAATTGATGTTGAGTATGTAGTACCTTGTTCTATATAGAGATTTTGATAGGCTGCTGGCATTTAAATTTCCTGATATTCTTATTATCCTACTGGATATTTATGTCAATGCCTACCTTACTTTTTCTTTAATTCCTTTATTTCGGCCCTTAATTTGACGATTTCTTTAGAAAGTTCAACTACTGCGGCCAAAGCGGCATTACCATAAGCAACCGATAATGTACCTTCTTTATCTTCCATTACAGCTTCAGGCATGACTTGTTGTAAGGATTGAGCGGATACACCGACTTGTGTAACATTTTCATCAATACGGTCATAGGTACCGTTCTTGACTTTAGATAATTGTTCTACAAAATTTGTTGATAAATTTTTCCAATTTTTCTTTAATCGTTCATCAGAATAGGCGGTAATATTGGCAGCAGCCGTGAGATTTCCGGCACTATCAAAAGTAAATTTAGTTGTGCCATAATCGTAAGCAGAATTTGTCGTTGAATAACCAAAAGTTATGGATCCACCATCCATTTTCATGCTGTAGTTGTATATACCAGAATCAGGATCTTTTACGTCATAAAAGGATAAGACACCTGCGGAAGATCCACGAATACCAATATTTGGAGTTCCTGTTACACCAATATCACCATACTGTTGAATTTGTCCTGAGAATGTACCTGTCGTACCACTTACAGCACCAGTAGATGTCACGTTAGCAGCAAATACACTTCCGCCAGTTACGTTTGTGGCTGAGTTTGCACTACCCGCTGCGTTACCTGTAATATTAATAGGCCATGTACCAGAAGCACCAAGACCAGTAAGTGAAGGAGCATAAGTGTTATAAGTTGCGGCTGTGATAATTGAAGAACCGTTAACCGTGGCACCAGCAGGATTACTAACAGACAAAAATTGTGTTGCCATGCTAGTACCAGCGATAAACGATGGTGCCGTAACACTACCTGTAAATGCACCAGTAGAACCAAACGAGACTGCACCAGTAGTACTGAATGTATTACTTACTGCTGTTACACCACTTATACTTGTAGGACCAAAAACAGTTAATGCACCGGTTACGTTAGTATTTTGAGAGACAGTTAAAATACCATTGACTGTGGCATTATTGGCAACATATAAACCTGTACCTGAACCAGTAGCAGATAACTGACCGCCAGCAGTTACAGGACCTGAAGTTGTAATACTTTGTGTAGTATTTGAGAATGTTGCTAAACCGCCAACCGATAATGTATTTTGAATAGAAGCAGAAGAACCAAGACCTTGTACTTGCATGGCACCAGCAAAAATGGCACCGTTAGCAACCTGTAAACCTAGACTTGGATCATTAAGATACAATGTTCCTGTGGATTTAACATAGTTGTTAGCTACAAGATTATTATTTTGTTGTGTCAAAAAATTGGTTGTAACCACCCAATCACCGAAGGTGTTGGCGTAACTTAATAGGGATACTGTATTAGCCATTTAAATTTTTATCCAATAGTTTTGTTATCATCATCTTAATATCTTGTACATCATTTCTAACGTCAGCAATTTCAGATTTAATGTTATTTATTTCTTCTTTTTGGATCTTTGCCATACGGACTTTTTCTTGGTAATCATTAATTGCCTTACGGTCCGTATTGATAAGAGCCATTGAGTTAGTGTCTCTAATAAAATTAGCGTCTTTTACTTTAACGTACATATTAAATTCCTGTTCCTGCTGGTAATGCTACTGCACGAATATCTTGTAAGAATGGAACATTAGTTCTATCTGGTGTAGTAATAACAACTTTGATAGCAAACTGAATGAAGTTATTGTAACTAATGCCACTTGTACTTGTATAAGAAATATTGTTGTTGGCCAAGTTGTTAATACCAGGAGCATACTCATATTCAATAATACTATTTCTATTTGTTGAATAGTTTGTATAGTTCAATGTATTGGTCATTAACTGCCAGTTTTGATTCTCAAATACTTGTGTATCAGCAGAACTCAAAATTTTATAGTAAACATAGATTTGAGTATTAGGTGGTCTGTAAGCATCAATGTATACACGAAGGTCACCAGAATCATTACCTGCTGGCATGACTACTTTCTTGGTGAAGTACTTGGCATATCCATTACCACCATTCTTAGATGTTTCACCAGCAACAACAATCTGAGCATTCGCTGTAGATGTTGTACGACTTGTTGGATCGTATACAGTAATAGTTGGTGTTACCAAATAACCAGAACCTGGATAAGTTGTGTAGATGGATGTAATGCCGCCAGTAGTTGTATTTTGTGTATAACCGAATACAGGTAAATCTGTTGTACCCAAATCGTTTGTTGTATTAGAATTGGTTATGCCTGAAGTGATAACAATAGACAATGTATTAGCATTATAACTTGCGCCTGTGTTGGCCACAGTAATAATGTTACCATCAATACCCATATTATTAACGTGATAGATGATGTTATACAATGATAAACCATCATCACAAATAACTGGACTTACATTTGGATCGTTTGAAGATAATGTAGCAAATAATTGGAATGATGTATTTGAGTTCTTTAACAATACACGCTCACCATTACCATCATTCAAATAAATGTTATCTTGTGTTGGTGTACCAAAACGACCAGGTGTTACTGGTGTAAGGCCTGTTTGAGCATTACCATTCAACAATGTTGTTTGATAAGCATAGTTAATAGATGTCGAAGAAGGAATAAAGTCAGTAGTTGATACATTGAAAGCATCCATTACTTGACTTGGTGAATACAAACTGTATACGTTTGGTACTGAGTTTGCACTCAACTTTTGTAAAATATCTTGACGACCTAATTTTCTATATGGCAGATTGAACGGTGTTACAAATTGTACCTGTGGTGTAGTTGTAGTATTAAACACACATTGGTTAATTGTAAACATCAAATCTTTAGTTTGGTCAGCAGTCCATGTAATGGAGTTTTGTGATTCAAACAGAGCGCCAACATATGGTGCTTGACCAATCTTAGTTGCAATTGAAGAACTGGTTGTATTGGCAGAAGAAGCAATAGCAACTTTGTTTTGTTCGCCATAATACAAGTTATAAGCAGATGAACTAGATTGTACAACAAAGGCATACAATACACCAGGTTGAATGTATACTGGTGCTGGGAATGTAAATGTTGTATATGTCGAAGCATTAGCACTATTTGGTGCCAAAGAAGTATTAATCTGATTTGCGTTCAATGTTACAGTTGAGTATGGTAATGTTTGACCATTTGGATAACCATTCAATGTACCAACAATCGATACAGTAACAGGTGAACTAGGCACAGTATTACTTGTAAACGGAGCAAAGAACAAATTAACAGAGTTTAAGAAAGCACCATTTGGATAATTCTGTTTACTGATAATAAATGTTTGTGCCAACGGATCAATGTTTGGTGTCTGAGCAACAATGTTGTAACCTTGATTATTGGTTTGTGTTATTGTTGTAGAAGAAGCATCAACTGAAGCGGCATAGTTCAAGTTCTGGTTGATTGTTTGTAGACCAGTAGCATAGAATGTTGCTTCAGCATATGTTGTAGCAGACGAAGGTTGTGTTGGAATTACACGATTATCAATACGGAATACTCGTTGACCTGTATAGAATACAGAACCAGGTACGTTGAAGATTGCTACAAATTGACCATGTTCATCAGTAGACAATTGTGGAATTGTATTACCTGAATGAATTGCAGCAGCTACAGAGCCCACATTACCTGTAATATTGTATTGTGAATTCATATTGCCGTAAATACTATTTGTACCAAAAGAAAGGTTAACACCTTTATCTAATGTTACAGTTCTAGTTACAGCATTGTACGATGTAATATTGGCATTGTAGATAGCAGTAGATGACAATGTAATCGTAGATGTTTTTGCCTGATTAGAACTTGCAGCAATTTGATTATTGTATTGTGATACCGCTGTGTTATAACGATTTACGTTAGCACTATCTCCGTCACCAGAGAATGGTGGAGGAGGTGGATAATAAACTGCACCATAGTTGTAGTTATAAGTGTATGTGGTCTTAATTGAAATTGCTGCACCATAGTAGTAACTATTAGATGATGAATTGGCATTAGCATCTAATTGTACTTGTGTAGCACCCACAAACATTGAGCCACCGCCTGGCATTGAATATTCACTACCAATTGCAGCGTAACTTAATCCTGATGGTGTTCTGGAGTTCCAAACAATGTTTCCTGTTGGATCAGTAATTGTTACAGCAACGGCAGGACCGGCATAGTATTGATACAAACCAGAATTAGTCAATGACCAAGAAACGTTTGCAGCAACGCCTGATGTTAAACTAATTGTTGTACTCTTTGTACTTTCAGCAACTAATGTTCCGGTACTAATTGTTGTACCACCAACTGTGATTGAACCACTAACTGTATCAGCACCAGCATAAGTTACTGTATATGTTCCTGTGCTTGCTGGTGTGAATGGGAATGTAGTACTATAAGAGCCACCATTGTTTTGGTCGCCCCATACACCATAAGTATTTGTAAATGATGCCCAATTACTTACTGTCTGACAAGCAAAGATGTTGGTTGGTGTACTTGTTGAAGCAGAAGTGAAACTACCACCAACACCAGAAACAACACCAGAGTTATGGATTGAGTGCATTGAATTGGCAGAGAATGTTACTGTGCCAGCAGCAGTAGAACCTTGGTATGTTCCATTGATATTAAAGAAAGCATTTTGTAACTGTGCTGTTGTAACTGTCTGTGGTACTTGAATCATTGTTGCAACATACAAACGAACAGAAGTGCCATTTGGATAGTTGTATACAGAAATTACACGAGCAATAGGGAAGAATGTAGAAATATTGGACTCATAGAAACCAATAATATCATCTACGTTAAATGTTCCAGTAACACCAGTCAATTCAATGGTGTTTGGCATTGTCATGTATTGATTTACGTTTTGACCATCGAACCAGCAAGAAACAGGAGTATTAACCAACATACCGCCAGCTCTTACAATAATCTCTTGCGGGCGGATGTTAGGCAATACAGCATTGTTTGTTACATAACCATCTGCTGATACTAAAGCAGGACTTGTTGCGGTTGAAGTTTGTGCATTATTCAAACCAACAATCTGACTTACATAAGTTTGTGTAGGTACGGCAACATATGAACTGCTTGATGCTGTACCACCTTGTTGTAATGGTGTTGAAGTAGAGTTTGTTCCACTTAAAGCACCTACGCCAGTCTGTGAAGATGAAACAACAGATGTTGTTCCTGGCAATGAAGCAAAGTCACCACCATTGGTTAAATTTAAACCGCCAGCTTGTTGATTAAACTGTAATGATGGGTCAGTAATAAGAATAGATGGTACTTCAACTGTATTAACCCAATTATCCATTGGAGGATTCAGAGTTGCAAAACCTTGATAAGTTACTACGCTGAATGGGTTAACACTAATTGTATTACTTGCCAATGGTTGTGAAATCAAGTTGGCAGTTGTGTATGGTAATGTGTAAATGTTTGTAGCAGTACCATTGATATTATTAATAGCATATGTGTTGACAGCAGTAGTCGCTAAACTACCTAACGATGCCAATACAACAGGATTCTGTAATTGGAAATTAGTTACAGAAGTAACAGGACCCATTTGGCCTTTTCTAATATTAATATTAGCGGCATAGTTTGGATTGTTTGTATCTGCTGCGGCAAATGAATTGAAGTCATCAACTAAAATACCAAAGTTTGGTCGTGCTACACCATTAACATCAGATACTTGTAGACCAGATGCTTGTTGTTCTAAAGCATTTAATGTTGTATAGTATTCTAAATTGTTTACTTGTGTTTGTAAATCAGTAATGTCAGATTTAGCCCAACGCTTATGCAATACTTTGTTAATAGACAAGTTAGGTGTAATGCCATCAGGATTTTCACCTGGTACATAAGCAGTATACGGATCCATATTCAAATTGGCCAATAACAATGAACCATTTGGTTGTGATGGATACTGTGGTGAAGTTGATGGAGTACCTTGAATAATATTGAACTGACTATCTTTTGTCAGAACTAATAAATCTTTTCTTCCCAAATAATATGAATACTGGTTTTGGTAACTAGTATTGTTTTGTGGAATTAAAATGTTTTGTGCAGTACCTGGATTCTTATATTCCCAACCACCAAAGTATGCTGTTGTACCATTGGCCTTTGAAGGTCTCCAATCAATACAATCTCTTAGTGCATAAGTGTTACCATCTTTAGCAGTATAGAAAGGAATCTGAGAATAGGTTTCATTTGTGTAAGAATTGACACTAAAGTAACCATCACCACCACCATGTGAATAGTAGTTGAAGCAAACTAAAATGTTACCTTTAGGTGCAGGTACACCAGGCAATAAAGATAACTGAGCAAAGTCATAATGACTATCTCGTTGACCATTATCTAACGCAAATGATGTTGTAATGTCGGTAAATGTGGACAACAATTGACCAGAAGCGGTTACTGATGTGCTACCTGTATCAATAATTTTAGTAATTCTCTTAACATCGGTAACATACAATGAAAATGGGGCATTAGCAGTAATTGCTGAATTCAAAACATATGCTTGTCCATTAACAAGGTCAAGAGAAGTATTTGAAGTAACAGAACTCAATGATGTACTACCATAAGTTGTATTACCAGTAACTAATGTTTTTGTTTTAACAATATTGGTAGAAGCATCACCGCCAGCAACATACATGGCAGCAATAACAGTTACGTTTGAAACAGCACCATAAGTAGGCGAAGTAAATGTTACAGAAGTTGCCGATGTAATATTGGCAGTATTGCCAGAATAAGTAAAATCAAGAATCTGACCAGTAGAGTTGTTAATCAATGTAAACAATTGTTTGAACTGACTACCATAGATGGAAGTATTCAAGGGACCTTGGAATGCCAAAGGTGCAGTTGTGTTAATTGTTAAAGTCTTACTTGTATTGTTGAAACCTTGATTACGGAATACTTGTGTAGTATAGTATGTTGAGTTTGCTACGTTAGCAACATATGAATAACCAACAGGGAAAACTAACTCTGGCATTCCACCAGCTTGAAGAACTGTTGGTGATGCCAATGTAGCGGCAGTTTTACCACCACCAACAATACTAATATTGGCATTGGCAGACAAACCATAGTTTGCACCTTTTTGTGCAATTGCATCAATGTTTGCTGTTGTAAATGACAACAAGAATTTACTTGTACTATCTGGTGTAACTGTGAATGGTTGATTTACAGTAGCGGTCTTTGTAGAAGAATTGTAAGAAACAATAGTTCTTGAATCACCAGCGTCTGTACCAGAAGTAATTGTGAGCAAAGCACCATAGTAAGCATTTGCTGATGTTGAGAATGTATCTGTTGGATCGTTAAATGTGATAGTACTAGCAGTAGCAGAAGTAGTGGCACCTGTAAAAGTGTTCATTACAATATCTGAGACATAAGCATTGAACACATAAGAAGCAGTGTTTGAAGCATTAGAAGAAACATATTGCCAACCTCTAATTACACCAGTACCAATTACTGTTGAAGCGTATGTTGTTGCATTTGCTGAGTTGACGTTTCCAGCTTGAACACAATGGAAATCAACAGAAGGTTGTGTTGTTACATCAAACACACCATTGGCAGTATCAACAACAAAGTAATTACCATAGTCAATGAATACAGAATTAGGATTTACTGTGTTGGTTGTTCTTGCACGAGGATTGCTTAGTGTTTGTGTTGATTGATTCTCTACACGATAACCACGAACATAAGCAATACCTTTAGAAATGCTTAAATTGTATGATTGTGTATTAGATGTATTTGCTGATGGTGTCAATTTAAAATCTTGAACAACATAATCACCATTGGTTTCATAATCACGTTTAGCAAAGTAATCATCAATAGCAGAATATACAGTTGAATCATTTTGTTTTACAATTGCACCACCAACAATACGAACCAATTCAATAAATGCTTGGTCATTACCAACAGTCAATGGGAATGTGGTTAATGTTAAAGTGATTTGATAACGGTCTGCACCTGGAGCCTGATAGTTAGAAGCACCAATCGCTGGATCCAACAATGAAGAATCGCCAGAGTAAGTTACAATGTTCTCATTGATTTCTAAACCAATACGATATGATGGTGTATTACTATACTTACTGAGAATGATTGTTTGTGGATTTACTTGTACAAAGTTACCGATAGAATATTGAGTATATGTACCATCAGCATTAGCGGTAGATGATTGTGAATATCCATTGACAATGTAGTAAACACCAGAAGAAATAGAAGCAACAGAAGAAAAACCAGTAGATGGAGTTCCTGTTACTGACGGTGATACTTGTGCTTGGAAGTTTGAACCATCGGTTGGAGTAATAATTGCATTGTCAGTAAATTGTACACCAGAAATATAGGTGACGATTAATGTGGGTGGATCTCCGTTTGTGGCACCTTCGGCAGTAGCAATAACTTTAGCAAGAATTGTACCAGTTGCATCAGTAATTGTTTTATTTAAAAAGTTACCAGCAGAAATAGAAACACCATTATATGTGGGGTTCAAACGAATATAATAACAATTTAAATTGGTTGTTACTTTACCGCCGGAGATTGGTGTGTTCTGAGAATAGATTGCAGAAGCAAAATTAGAGATTTGATTCTGAAGAATTGTTTGTGACTGAGTTAATTCACGAGCTTGTACAGCAAAACCAGGTTTAAAAAGAATACGATGAAAATTCTTTGTTGGATCAAAATCATCAAAATAAGGGCTTACATTGAAATTCGTTGTCATCTTTTACCTTTAGTATCCTAATACAAACTTAATTTGTTCTATACCGCTTGGGCTTCTTTGAATAGCCGGTCTATTTTCTATATATGACATATATCCTGAGGGTAAAAGGATATCTGGTTGTGTAACTACCAATAATGTTCTTGCTGCACCAGAGTTATTACCAAAAATAGGACTATTTGTTGTTGGAGTTCCAGTTGTATTTATGACGCTTAAAACGTTATTTGCAGAATCAAAATCTAAAACTGTGCCAACAAAATTTGCACTAGTTAGAGAAGAACCTTGATAAACAACCTCATCTAAATTGTAATTACCAAAACCTGGAGCAGTAGTCAATTGTGTTGCTGCTTTATATACAGAGTTATTTGCTGGATTTGGGTAAGTACTCTTGGCGGTAGGATTAATTATGAGACCAACTTGACGGTATTCAATGTCAGTTGGAACATATCCACTTTCACTACCATTAAACTCACAGACAAACATTACATGATTACAACCTAATTCAGAAACAGGATCGAACCCATGACCGCCCACAGGACTGATTGGAGCGACTACGGTTGCGGGAGTGCCTGTGGTCGCAGTGATAGATATTGTCGCATATGTATAATTCTGTCCTGCATTGGTTACAACGATATCACTAATTGAACCATTTGCCGAAACTGTGGCATATGCCGTTGCACCGGTACCATCTCCTGTAATGGTAATGGCAGGTGTGGTAACATTAGAATAACCAGAACCACCATTGATAACATTAATTACCTCAATGTCACCAGACCAAGCACCAGTTTGATTTGTAAAATCTGGTGCACCAGTAATTGTAGAACCGAAAACAGGACCTTCTGTGTTTTGGCCAACCGGTACAGGCATCCATGAAGAATCCATAAAGGATCTTTTTGAACCGCTATCGATGGTGTACATATATTTCCATTTATAACCATCTACGCCTTGAAAAATTCCGTTTGTTCCGTATGTTCCTGGTGTAAATGATGGCATCACAGTAGATGCTGCACCATTGGCATTCCAAAGACACTTGAATACTTGGTCAAAAGAATTTCTTACATAAAACATCAATACAGGATTACCATATTGGTCCTGTGAGAACATATCAATAGTATCTGAGTAATATGAATAGACAGTACCAGAAGTCCAGTCAAAACGAGCAACAACAGGACTAATATTGTTAGAAGTAACCTGTTTTAAAGCAAAGATATTTTTATAAACAGATTTGATATATGCTTGAGTTTGTGTTGGCTGGTCAGGATTAACATCATTTGACCATGGATCAACACGACCCATAAAAGCATATATTGTACTAATTGATACTCCTGTTACCGGTAGAACGGCAATAGGAGCAAAATAGTCTTGCTCTACTGTTGAAACTTTTGCTGCGTATGTTAATATGTTTTTATTTGCCATGATTTATTTATTATGCGACTCGGAGAACAGCAAAGTTAAGCACCAAAGCATCCGATTGGTTTGAACCACTAGGAGTGCCGTCAGCGTTATGTACGTTAACCACAAAACTACCAGGAGAAACTGAATTAATTCCAATGTTATAACCAACTGAAGCACCAGAAGCTAGGTTAATAATAACCACATCTTTATTACTTACAATATAGTTATTATAAACTGTGAATTGAACTGCAACACCTTTATTTAATAAAGCATTACTTGTTGTAATTTGACCAGTTCTGCCGTTAGCATATACGGCAGTAGATTTATTGGTTAACTGAGTTACCGCAACGTTGTTTATTGAAGCATTATATTGAAATACGTTTGCGGCAACAAAGTTATTTGCTGAATCAGTACCAGAAACAGTAATTGTGTTAACATTAATTATGTTTGCATTAGTTGTGTTGGCAATTGTCACATTATTGGCAAACACGGCAGTATTACCCGTCAATGTCAATGCTGTTGAAATTGTATTTGAACCTGTTGGTGTTGTACCAAATACGATGTTAGTACCTTTTTGTGTATCAGTAAAGTTTTCAGCGGCCACATAAGACATATTTCCGCCACCTTGAGAACTTACACTACCAAAACCTGTAGCACCATAACCTACTCCACCAAACCTAGACAACACATCTCCGGCAAGTAGTGCTGATGGAGAACTTGCAAGTCCTCGCATTGCACGACCGTTGAATAGTGCATACGCACCTGTACCGGCAGCATCATTAATAATTTTTGAACTAATGCCGTCTTTACCAGTAATTTGTAACATTGTGCCATCTGCAACTGGCGGTTGTGTTGCACCACCAGAAGAACCAATAATACCAACACCAAATGAGTTTGCGGCAAAAGTAGAATTATTCATTGTGATAGAACCGGTCATACTGATACTACCGTTCATTGACAATGTAGATGTTGGCACTAAAATTGTAAATACATTATTAACTGACAAATTATTTGTCACAGTAACATAACCATTGAATGATGTATTGCCGTTGAATGTTGATGAACCATTTGCAGTCAAATAACCAAAACTTGCAACATTACCATTGGTGGTCATATTGCCATTATTAATAGTGTTACCATTATTGGTAAAGAGACCATTGAATATTACAGGTCCTGTAGCAGTTAAGTTACCGGTTGTCACCACGTTACCTGTTGTGGTCATTGTACCATAAGTTATGATATTACTATTAAAGTATGTGTTTGCACCATTAAACGTCACATTACCTGGAAGAATAATGTTTGCAGTATTTTGAATTGCTGTGTTAGCAATACTGTTGGCCAAATTGGCTTGATTGTATGCTGATTGAATTATTGTATTTTGTGTAGCATTTAAACCACTTTGATAAGTTACGTTTGCCGATGCATTAGCAAACAAAGTAACAATATTGGCATTTGCCGTAGTCATTGCACTTTGTAACAAACTAATGTTTGTATTTTGAGTTGCATCTACACCTTGTGTATACACAGTATTTGATTGTGCTGAATTTGCTACTGAATAGGCAGAAATAGAATAAGTATTAATTGCTGCAATATTAGTATTTTGAGTTACATCTATACCTTGAGTAATAATGGTATTTGCTTGAGCCGAATTAGCAGTAGAATATGCTGAGATAGAATAAATATTTACAGCAGCAATACTGGCGTTTTGTGTTACATCAACGCCTTGTGTATAAATGGTATTTGCTTGAGCTGAATTAGCAGTATTAAATGCTGCAGCAATATTGGCAGTTTGAATCTGGTCAATGGTATTTTGATAAGCATTTATACCAGTAATATAAGCAATTTGAGTATTGGCGTAAGAACTAATAGCATTTGCTTGAGAGTAAGCTGCTTGAGCATAGGCATTAGATGCACCAGAGGTAAACTGTTTTGTACCATCAGCAAAAACAATTGATGTGCCAGTATTCAATGTGATACTATTGTTTGTCATGAAAGCAACAATGTTTGCTGCAGTTCCACCACCAACAATAAATTTTAAATTGGTATTTGATGTTGTTGTACCAACAATTAAATTACCACCATTAGAATATGCACCACCTTGTACATACAAATAACCATCTAAAGGATTAACTGCATTACCAATATCATTAAAAGCAATACCTGCTTGGTAATTTTTGTTTGCATAACCCATGTCAATAAAGTTGGTAGAATCAGTACCACCAGAATTAGTGTTAGCAGTTACAACAATATCAGCAGTACCAGAATCATTTGTATTAACTAAATTAGTTTGAATATAAGAGTTGCCACTTAAAGAAAACTGAGCAATTGTATTGGGTAAATTTTGTTGATTTATTCCAACATTTAAGATATTATTAGAATATAAAGTTTGTGCCAATGTTGTGGCAGTCATCTGAAAGGTTGTGTCAGTAGGAATATCTACACCTACAAACAATGTGTTTGCGGTATTAGCGTTAATTATGCTAAAAACTGGTAGTTGTGATATCTTTACGGTGCTCATTTCTTATCCTAGTACGAGAATGTTTCCATCTTCTGTTATAATTGTTCTGCCATCTTCTGTAATAAATTCTGGTAAATACTGTAATCCTACTGGTCCAAAGATTTGTACATTACTTGTTGTATAATTTCTACTGACTGACAATAAAGCGTTATTGGCACCATAAGGCAGAGTAGCATTTAAGAATAATGTAGTATTTCCATAATTAATATTAGACACCGCAAAGGTCATATTATTGACTTGAACAGTATCACCAATACGAATAATGTCTAATAATGGATTGGCAGGGTTAGTATAATTACCATTATTTACAATATTAAAAGAACCTGTCAATGATGTTATATTTATCTTGTTACTACCAGCATTTGCACTAGCATAAGCCACATTAGCAAAGGCCATCCAAATATTATCATGTACGGTGATATAAGTACCGTCATTTTCTAACATGAAATCTTCAGAACCGGTTTCAGCTAAAAGGTCCTCTGAACCAGTTAGTGCCAATAAATCATCTGCTGGACCTGGAGCAATATAGGCCACATTTGCTGTGATTTCATCACCATAAGTGGATGTTATTCTAATAACACTATTAGCAAATATGAAAGTATCTAGTTCGGCACCAAACAAGTTATTGAAATTAATAACATTGGTATTTGGTTGAGCAAAAGTACCAGATAAAGATACGCTTGAATCAGTAGTACCTGTATAATAACTTAATGGCAGTCCAGTAAATAAGGCATCAGAAACGGATAACTCATAATTGTTATTAGATTTTAAGGCATATCGACCTAAAACTTGAGTACCTGCTGGGTGTAATAAATTTAATAATGTATTTTTATACTTTGCAATCTCTTTTTCTAATGTAATTTCATATGTGTAATTATTGTATTGTTCACTTTGAATTACATCATAAGAACTTAACTGACCAGAACTATCCAAATACTGGCCGACACCAGTTATAATTCCTTTAAGGAATGTGGCGGTTGCCCTTGCCGTACCATCACCATAATTGATTACGTTTGCAGCAATCGATGAAAGATTGAATGAATTTGTAGAACCACTAATTTTAATGGTTGAATAAGGATTAGGTTGAGAACTATAATTATATACCCTCATTGTATAAATTGTATTCAAAGGATTGGTAAATCCTTGATATACTGTTGTTGAATATACAGTAGAAGAATAGCTTGCACCAGCTAAAGAATTGCCTTGGTATATAATTGTACCTGAAGCAGGAATTGTGGCTGGGATTAATCCTGTAACTAACAAATCTTGTACTGTTAAAGAAACGTTAGGCGTTGCAACATAATCATTACCAACGTAAGTAACATTAATTGAAGAAATTGCACCGGCCCGGTCAGTAGTTGAATAGAATGATGCGCCAGTTCCTAATATTCCAGGTAAACTTAATACGGCACCAGTTGCACTAACATTTGATGAAGCAATATTAATTCTCGGTAACAAATCGGTACGATAGCCCATACCGCCTAATGGGAAATGATGTGGTGTATCAGAAACGGGATAAACATAAGCAACGTTAGTGATGGCGCCAGTAGAATTTACGGTTAATACATTAGCAAAAGCACCATAACCAGAACCACCAATAATATTGATTACATCATTTGCACGATAACCTACACCACCATTAATAATTTGAATTGGGGACAAAATACCTATAAAAGACAAGTCATTTATAGATGAACTTGTTGTTGAATAAGTTGATTCTGCCGAAATAGTAGGTTGTATGGTAATACCACTACCTGGTATTTGAATATTTAAAGACGCAATAGGGTAAGTAGAGAACGATGTAAAACTAAATGTATTTGCTAGCGTTGTATTGGCATTGGCTGTACTATTATTTGAAAAGAAAGAATAGGTTGTATTGCCAATTGTTGGTCCGCTTCCTGGAGTAGTATACAAGAGAGAATCTTGAGGTAAAAAACTTACTACACCGGTAACACTAGATAAAGAATTGACACTATACACATTTGCTGCAGCACCACCGCCATTGGCAATACTAATTAAAGTATTTGAGATGGTGTAACCATAACCGCCATTAACAGTATTAATTGACTGAATTGAACCTGCAGTTACGTTAGCAACAGAAGCCGTGGCGCCTGCACTACTACCAGATAATAAACCACCATAAACAATAACTGGATTTCCCGCTGCGTAATATAATCCTCTGTAATTTGGATTAATAGTAATTTGAGTTAATTGTCCTACAATCTGGCCTGTAATTTGGTTTCCGTTGCCGTCATAAATGTATTGATTATTATTATCGAGAATGTAAACTACTTCACCAGATTCAAATTCTCTTTCAATGTTTGAAATGAATACTTCTATTTGTTGTGAAGGAGTAACAACTGTATTTTCAATTACAGCAACTGATTTAGATGTTGCACCAAAAATTCTACGGCCATTTAAATTGGACCAGTAAGAAATATCTGAAGATATAACCGAACCAACCAAAAGACTTTTTGGTACATACCAAGTACCGGCAGAAGCCTTTAGTACAGCATCTTTCGTATTAAAGAAATCAACATCAGTATTATAAAGAATACGGAATAAAAACTTATAAGAAGAAGGTGTACCTTTTGATTGATATAATTGTCTAGCAAGTTTGATAACTTCAGTTTGATTTGCTAGAATATCGGTAGGAAAATAAGATAAAAATTCATTTTGAAAGTAATCAATGAATTGTTCAACAACATTGCTTGTACCATTTACGGCAACATTGGCCGCTTCTAAAGAATCAATATCTTTATAAGTTAATATATTCTTAGATACATCGGTGATATTATCTTGTTGTTCCAACCATTCGTAATATGCCTGTAAGAACAATACAAAATTGGCATAGTTAGGATCTTCCCGAATGTACGCAGGAAGTTGTGTTGATACTAGTAGTGAAGTTTTTTGATTACTGAGTAACATCTAATTAACTTTTTGCAGTTACGGACACAGCAATTGCATTAGGATCAAATTCATCAACTGTAATAATGCCACTAAATGTCGATGAAATAATCGAAGTTTTTGGCGTTACTGTAACAGCAAATTGTCCTAATGGATTATCAACATTATAAGGATTAAATCCAGTCAAAGTAATAACGCCATTAGTATAATCAATTGTTCCAACATTACTGTTTAAAATAGTCTTGGCATTTTTTGGATTAAAATAATAACTTCTTAATGTACCATAACGACCTTGTAAATTGACGTTTACAGAAGCACCTTGGCCTGTTGTATCACCCTCAGCAGGAGTAATTGTAGCAACAGCAGAAGTATAATTATTACCTGAATTAGTTACAATAATACTTTGAATTGTACCGCCAGAAAGAACTGCAACCGCAGTTGCGCCAGTACCATCACCATTAATATTTACAATTGGTGCTGTTGTATAATTAAAACCAGGATTGACAACAGAGATAGTATCAACACCAAATGTTTGTGTAGGAATTTCTTCAAGGTATACACCATCAATAATATTAGATGTGTTTGAAGAATCAATATATTGTAAAGCCGGCGAACTAGTAATACCACTACCAAAGGTGCCACGTTGTAAAGGCACATTATACGACAATGTGTAAGATGTTGGTGTGGTTAAATTTGGAAAGAATTTCTTTTGTAATTGAAGTGTATATTCTGATGTAACAATAGACTGGTCATAGTTTTGAACAGTACTCAATAAATCATAAGCATTAAATGTAGAATTAAAAGTATTTAATGTTGCTTTAGCAAAGGCTTGAATTGCAGATGTTACACCTGTTTGTAATTGAGAAGAAGTTAAAATTGTTTTATTTGGATCATACAAAACATTAACACCAAGTTTAATGTAAGTATAATCAGGATCAACAATAGTAGGAGTTACAGTCAATACAGAAATAGGTTTAACAATATTGTTAATGATTTCATTTTTCTGTGCAACAGTTAAATTGTATGAGCCTGTGGGTTTTAAACAAACAAATACTTGACCAAATACTGGTGGATTATTTTCTTCACCACCCCATACGTTTACAGCATCAAATGAGAAACCTTGATTATTCTGCTGAATGGCAGTAATGTAATCGTTTTTACTAACAGCACGACCTTGTGCAGCAAAGGCTTTAGGTGCTTGAAACTTAATAGAATCAATAGACTCTTTATTTGAACCTGCTGATGCCGCAGCAATTGAAGTTACTGAAGATGGAGAATAACCAGAAACATTATTCAATAATACAAATGAGTTGGCGCCCGCAGCCGCAGTACCTTCTGTTGAGACATAATTAACAATTACAATGTTACCATCAGTTAATTGTTGTCCTAAGATTCCATCACCAAAATAGATTTGATAATTACCATTCAATGCTTCTTGTAAGAAATAAACTTGTGAAGAAGAATTTAATGTTAAGTAATCAGAAGGCATCGCCTGATTATAAATGGTATATGAAGAATTTGAAGAAGATGTCTGTACAATTACCTGTAAACTAGTTGTATCGATAGCATTATCAGGAATTTCAAAGATGTAATTTGGATTTGTTGCAGAACTCACATTAAAACGATATGTGGCGTATACACCTTGTTTGATTTGTACATTAGGAAATACAGCAGTATTATTGGTAACATTGACTGTATAAGAATCTGGATTAACAAAAGTATAGTTTACGCCATTAATTGCTGATGAACTAAATGTTTGATAAGCAGGTAATGTCAAAGAATTGGCAGAAACATGAGTAAATGTTACATTAACTGTTGCAGTAGGTGCAATAGCAGAAATTGGAATATAATTTAATAATTTTGCTTGAGATACAACAGAACTTCTTTGTGTGGCAGAATCCAAGAACATTTCGTTGGCCACCATATTTAAATAGTAGGCATTGTACTGTGTATTGTAAGTCAGAACATCAATCAACTGGTTCATTGCTGAACCTTCAAAATTATAGTCTTGGAAAGTGTTTTGGCCCTTTAAAAAGGTAATAAAATTACTCTTTAAAGAATCAAAATCAAGATTTACTAATTGGGTAGTCGTATTTGCGGCCATTATCTGGTCCTCTGTAATAATAGATTAATAGCTGTTGGTGTCGTCTGATTACCAATAAAAACATATAAAGCCACGTTGAATTGATTACTATCAGGTAAGGCAGTCACATTTAATTGACTAATTCTAGCCCTTGGTTCGTAGTTTTTAATCATACGAACAATCTCATTTTCAATCAAAGTAGCGGTTAACGATGTAACTTGTTCAAATAATAGTGTATTTAATGTGCTTCCAATCTCTGGTTGAAATAATCTCTCATATAGATTGGTTGATAATAGATTACGAATAGAACGAATGACCGCCTGTTCGTTATACTTCATTGACACATCACCTGTCGCCGGTGATGGGAGAAAGGTCATATCTAGGTCTGAGTAGATGTAATTTGTTGTTGCCATTCTTTATTTATTACGCCTCGGAGTAAAATTGCGTAAGGAACTCTAGGTTTACGTCAGGAACATTTCGGGGCCGGATCGTAATTTTTAGATTTTCCATTTTAAGTGTTTGCTGTATTTGCTGAATAGTTTATTGAATTTGCTGAGTAAATTATTGAATTTGCTGATGTCCAAGAAGTAATAGCAGAATTTGCCCATTCAGGTAAAACTGTAATTTTATCGTTTTGTTGTTTATTTCCATCAGAATCTTCAGAATATTCAATCCATCCATAAGTATCTCTCCATTGCAATGCGTGAACATTTGATGGAATATAAGACAAATCTAAATTTAAATGTGCAATACCATCTTGATAAACTGCACCATCTTCTCTAATTATTGATAATTTCATTCTCTGTTATCCATTATTAAAGTTTTTTGAGTTGGTGTTATTCCTGCTGCCGCCAAAAGTACTTTTTGTCCAACTTCATTGTTTTTAACCATTTCATTTCTAAAAGATTCAACGGCTGCACCTGTATGTCTTTGTTGTTGACTATTTTCTACCAATAAAACTGGTAACCATGCAATAGCACAACCCCATTCATCAACATCTTTACCCGTATTAGGATTCATACCTCTCATTTGAGTAAACCACGCACAATCTAATCCTCTACATGGATTAAAATTATCTTGTGGACATAAATTTTTTGGTTTTATTTCCATAATATTTTCCTATCAATTTTTAGTTGCAATAATAACATCGACATAATTAACTGCTAAATTAACTGCAAGTGAACCAGAACCAGAGTATGTATGGTTGTGTGAACCGCCACCACCCGTATTATTTGTGACGTTACTCAAACCAAAAGCATTATTATCATTATCGTGTCCGTTGTTGGAACCAGCCAAAGAATTACCATAATTATAATTTCCGTCAACCTCAGCAAAGTACATATCGGTAAATGGGTGGCTGTGTGCTGGTATTTGTGAAGATGAAAGTGTTGTTGAATCTGTGGTACCGCTTATTGATACTGTTCCACCGACGGATGAAGTAAAGGCTGAAGAAAACGGTACGCTACCGCCTGAACCTACACTACCACTTACAACTCTCAAAGCTTTGTCATTATGTACGACAGATTTAGTCCAACCCGTTGGTGCAGTAGATTGTTGAAACATTAATGCAGTACCAGACGGGAAAGCTACTGAACTATCAGAATTTGGAGCATAAGTGTACAAAATACCGGATAATCCACTACCAGTAACAACTCCTGAGTTTTGTGCCTGTACTGTTGCTAGTACCGTTGGGTCTAATGGTATATTAAATGCCATTTTAGTATCCTAACTCCGAATGTAATTTACTAGTTCCAATTAATTTGATGAGTGAATTCTGTGAAGCACCTAAATTAGAAAACTGTAAAAGTGTTTGATAATCTTGTAAAACTTGACAAGAATTGGTATAAAAGTTAATGTCACCATTTCTTTGCGTATCCATTAACGTTTGTAAATTTGTTACATCGGTTATAATTGTATTAATGGCGGTGTTTGTAATATTACTTGTTGCGTTTCCACTTACCAATGAAATACTATTATTTAAAGTTGCATAATCACTTACAATTGCAATAGTAGAGTTTGATAAAGCAGAACCAATATACAAACTAGTAAAATTGCCCATAATAGGAGTATTATCTTGTATTGAGTCTGTTTTATTGGTAATATTTAATATTTGACGGCCAACAGCCAAAGCAGAACCTAAATCTGGATACAAAGTAGTATTAGCAGAAAGAGTTACACCAGATAAATTGTTTGTATGAACAGTAAAATTAAACAAAGAATTTTCTGCACTTACAATTGCTGCACTTAATGTATTAGCTGCCGTTGCCGTATTGGCAAACACCGTATTTGAAGTATTTGCAAGAACTGCCAAACCATTTAAGTAAATAGCAAGTGTTGCTAAATTTGTATTGTATGGATTTTGATAGTAACCACCAACAGTAGCATTTGACAAATCATTAATTTGCCATTGGTTTAAATTGATGTTTGAATTGTTTACAAAATTAAGAGTGTTAGCCGTGAGTTGATCCGCACCATTAAAAACGGCAGAACCTTTAGTATAACCTAATCTTCCGTAAACACTCATATTATGCTTCCATTATGCCGTTACTTGGTGGTGAAGTTGGGAAACCTCTATTACCGATGTGAACGTGGCGGTCCACTTTTAATCTAAACATTTCCATAGAACCAAACATATCAGAAACTATTGGTCCGTAAACTGATACGCCGGCAACAATTGTTGTGGCAGCTGCCATGAATCCAGAAGTTTCAACACTTTTGATTGCTGATACCGATAAACCGGCAGAAATATTACCTTTAACCGATACACTTTGTGTTGCCGTAATATCACCACGAACTGCCACATCAGCATTTACATTTAAATGTGTGGCTGAAATATTTACATCACCGCTTGCATTGATATCAAAATCACCTTGTACTGTCTGTTCACAATCACCGTTGATTAACTGCTTAACATTACCATTCACATTTTGATATACTGTACCGTCTACTTGTTGATAAGAATCTCCTTGTACATGAAGAACAGAATCTCCCATAACAGTAATATTACAATTACCACTAATTAAAACATTTTTATCTTTTAATACAATTTCATAACCATTACCAAATATTTTATGAATCTCATCACCGGTTGCTTGCATCTCAATAAATGTATTGCCGGTACCATGTTGTAGTCTAACACGCTCACGACCAGGCGTATCGTCCAATTCTAACGAATGACCAGATTCAGATTGTGTTACACTATTATACGGATAAACAGGCTGATAATCGGTATTTGCTGCCGATTCCGGTTCTGTCCACGATAAATCTGCCATTATATTCCCTAAGGTTTCTGAAATGTAGGCCCACTAGAAGTGCCTGAATTGTTTTGTTGTGCTGTTGTCAATTGTGTTGATGCGGTTAATGCTGCAGCAGAAGCAGTACTTAATCCGCCATTCTTTTGTGAATTAACAATAGCAGTAGCATTTGAAATAGCACCATTAATACTTGAAAGAGCATCTTTAATACATTGTGTCAAAATTGCAGCAATTCTTGCTGGTAGAGTTTCAATATATTTAATTAGTTTTTGTAATTGAATAATATAACCAGTAATTTGTGCTTGTACTTCTTGTGCCTTTTTAATTAACTTTTGAATTAATTTAACTTGACCTTGAATTGCAGTAATGACTGCTCTAACTCCATCTGCAAAAGGTGAACTAGATGTACTAGCAAACAGACCTTGAACATATGTTCTAATTGCTTCAATTGCTTCTTTAATTTGAAATGAAACCCACGCAATAGAATATTTAATTTTACCAGAAATGTCACAAACGTGAGCCAAATTACTATTTGAAAAAGAAATAGAAGTATTGGCAATTTGGCCTCGAGCCAAAGAAGGGTTTGTTGGTCCACCAACCGAAGGAGCATTTCCACTATGAGTTGGTTTTGGTGGATTGCTTTCGATAGCGCCAACGACAGCAACGATTAAGGGTAGTGTAGGTATAGCCATTTTATCCTTCCTGTTGAATACCGGGTAAAACACCCATCATAATAGGAAATTGGCCTGATTCACCATCCATGAAAAAACCTACTATCCAATCTCCTACTTTAGGTTGAGAAAAAGATTTAGAATTATTAATTGGGTACATAGGATGCGCCCATGGCAAATCCTCTGTTGGTAATGCTGAAGTATCGTCTGTGTGCCAACCAAAAATTCGAATTTGGCAACGACCAAGACCTAGTTCATCACCGGCACGGTTTTCAACCACGCCGACCCACCAGATAAAACCATTAAGACCAATAAAATTATTACGCATTATATTTGTACACCACTAACTAGTTGTTGTAATACTGGATCACTATTATTAAACTCTGGATAGTCTGCTGATACACTATCTTTAATTAATTCTATGATAGATATATATGCGTTATTTTTAACCGCATGGCGCACAGCAGATACCAAATATTTACCAGAATAAAACGGATCCAATTGTCTCGTTGAGTTCGAACCTGTCTGTGTAAACGAAACGGGGTCAATAGCATATGTGTTGAAATTAACCACTTGGCCTGCACACAAATTAGGATCACCAGGAACAGTCAATTTAATTCTCATGTAATTTGCCAAACCTAACTGAGCAACACGATTAGGTACATATTTTTCAATATAGATATCATTTGAAACTGCATCAGGATTTTGTTCAACATAAGAATTTTTCTTTTCGCTTGCATTAGAAGATGCCAATCTTAAAGCACCAACTTCCAATCCTGACGGAACATCACGATTTGTTTCATACATTGTTTGACCTAAACGGTTTTGATAACCATTTGTTATATTTGTCAAAGCACTACCATTTAACATGGCACCAGCATATTGACTGTAATCAAAAATACCATCAACTCTATTCACTTGTCGTAACAATGGATCAATTGTAATTACCTTATTTGCAAAAGTACCATTTGTTGTGGCCGCCAAAGTATCAAAAAAATCTAATACTTCAAACTCTAAAGCATTAGTCAACCTTTGGTTCATATCAGTTTCATCAATATTTTTAGGATCATACTTATAAGTCTGATACGCAGATTGTGAGAAAAGATTCTGTAAAGATTTTAAAAAGTAACCAGTACTATTTTCAAAGAACAACATATCGGCACCTTCTTGCCCATCAGGCAATGCGTATGTTGATAACCAATTAATTGTTTCAAATAGTTTTTTGTTTGGTAAAACGAAGTTGTATGTACCAAGAGTTGGGTCAATAGTTACATTCTTACTTGTTTGTATATAAGTGGTAAGAATATCATTAATGATAAAATCTATTTGTTGACCAGGATATGATTTTGATAAACGATTTTGTTCTGAGATTAAAAATTCTTCAGAAATAAAATTAAGAACATAAACTTCATAGTTATTACTGTCAGAAGTTACTCTCTTGCCTATCTTATATACTCTATAATTACGAGAAAGAACATCTGGATCTTGTGTAGTCTTTTGTAATTGTACCTGAATAAATTCTGTACCATTTAACAAATAACTTGATATAAGTCCTAAAGCATCGGAGAGAACTACCTCACCTGAAATAGTAGAACTGTAAATATCTTCAAACAAATTCAATTCGAGCATGAACGGCTTTAAATTAACAATACCATCTTGTAGTGATGTTATTAAGTTTAAAGTTACTAAATTATAATCGGTAGGATAACGAAGATATTTTGTATCTAACGACATTATACTTTCACCAAGGATTTAAATTGTGATTCCATTTGACTTGCATAATTTTTATTAATCAGATTAATGTTTCGTTTTGATTCATTTAACTGATTTTCATAATCATAAATTGATAACGCATTTTTAGATACATTATAAGTTACTGTTGAACCATTTGGAAATGTTTGTACAGTTGATGATGGTATCAATTGGAGATATGTAGTCTCATCAATTGCTACAGTTTTAATAACAGTTGTTTGTGTTGAACTATCAATGGTTGTTACCACCTTCTGATATTCGTATGCCGTTGCTTGAGTATAAGAAACCACATTTGATGCACCACCGGCAACATCTGCATACTTATCTTGTAAGTAAGTCAAAAATTGATTTGATGTCAATGGCCAGTTAGATTGTGGATCCAACATCTGTGGATTACCATACAAAACAATCCAATAACGATAAGAATCACCATAATACTTATTAGCAATAATTTCTGGTGTATCACCTTCTTGTGTAGGATATTGGTAATACAATAAAGGATTTTTAGATAACTGAGGAATTAATGCAGTTCTAATTAATAAATTTCTCAATAAATGAATATTACCAAATGAGTCTCTATTTGGAATTAAAGGTAAAGAATTAAAATATTTCATTTTTATTAATCCTGTGGAATATCACCAGCGTCATATTGTGCTTGGTAATTAGCAATCTGAGAATCAGTACTACTTTGTGTAGAATTTAATTGCTGTTGTGTATTGTAATTTGCAGCAACCTGACTACCTTTAAATTGTTCTTTAGTAATCATTGTTGTCTCTTTGAATTGTAATGTCAAACGAGTTTGAACTGGATAACCATCTTTGTATGCAGAAAAACCATTAGGCGCATAATCAACGGTAACATCTTCTAACACACAATCATTAACTGTGAATAGTTTTGCTGCATTGGCATTACTAATAGAACCTGTATCGCCTTGTGTTAAAAACCCTAGACCAGAATTGTTGAGTGCAGAAGTAAGAACATTAGAAATTGTTCCTAGAATACCGTTTTGACCTAAGAATTTAAATTGTACAGAGAAGATTTGTGGTGGTGTCAAAAACTGACCAGAACCACCGCCTTGGGCACCTGCAATACCAGGTAATGAATAGAATGTCAATGTATCACAAATATTTTGTACAGTCTTTGCTTCAGCAGAAGTTTTTGGTGTCATCAAGAATTCTAATTGAAATGTTCTTAGACCAACACCCTTATACAATAGCTGCATTTGTGGGTTGACAAACACACCTGCGCCTTGTGCAGCAAGAGAACCAATTTGACCTGTACCGCCTAATGCTGAAGATACTTTGTTTGCACCATATGCAGCACCAGCAATACCATAAGGAGTAATTTTTCCACCCAATTCTTTTTTGCTAGCATCAGAATACAAATTACCAGCAAAACCAACAATGCCCAATTCTTCAGTAATACTAATATCTGTATAAGATGAATTATAATTAACTGTTAGGTTTTCAGGCATAAACATAGAAATGCTAGCCAAAGGATTACCTTTTTTCTGTGGCGCATAATTTCCTGCTTGTGTTGCCAATCCAAGAGCAGTACCAATTGTAGTAGCAACAGAACCAAGATTCTCAAGACTAAAGTTGTCAGTTAAACTTGAAACGGCACTTGCTGAACTGGTTATTGCACTACCTAAACTGGTTGTATAGTCATATGCTTGGATAAGTACTGCATGACCCATAGAAGGGTTAGACGCCAAATCTGATGGAAATATCAAATTTTGGACTTGGTTTGTATTGGTAAATAAACTAGTTAATGGACCACCGAGTAGTGAACTAGTGCTGATACCACCAATATTAGAAGGTAATATTTGTAAACCCATGGTACTCTCTTTTATGTGAATATATATTATTTATGGCATATTCCGGACTATTTAAACCTCGTTACCCACAAAAATACATTGGCGACCCAAACAATATTGTTTATCGTTCCTCGTGGGAATGTAAAGTTATGTCTTGGTTAGACAATAATCCAGACATTTTATCATGGGCTAGTGAAGAATTGATTATACCTTATAAATCACCTGTTGATGGTAGAATGCATCGTTATTTTCCTGATTTTCTTGTTAAATCGAGAACCAGAGACGGGAAACTCAAAACTTTACTGCTTGAAGTCAAACCTAAAAAACAAACTCAGCAACCAGAACAACGTAAAAGAATCACCAAACAGTATATCAATGAAGTCACAACATGGGGCGTGAATCAAGCCAAATGGAAAGCCGCTGAAGAATACTGCCTTGACCGTGGTTGGGAGTTTAAATTGATAACAGAGGATCACCTAGGCCTCAACTAAATATATCATGGCATCTAAACTTACACAAATTACTCAGCAAAAATCTGCTTCTGACCTCCAAGCTATGTCGAGAGAATCGCATAGATGGTTATTGACAAAGATTAATGAATTAAGAAACGTATCACAAATACCTCGTGGCATTGCGGCTGAGGATTTCAGGAAAGAAAAACTCTTTCAATTAGGTAAATTATACCATTTTTACTATGATCCAAAAGGTAAAGATGATTTGCCATATTATGATAGATTTCCTTTGGTATTGGCATTAGAGAAATATCCAGATGGCTTTCTTGGCTTAAACCTACATTATTTACCAGTAAAATACCGAGTGGCATTTCTGGACAAACTCTTGGATTACGCAGTCCTAGACGCAGATAATGATCCGAGAAGGATCAGAGTCACTTACGATATTTTGCAGGCGTCCAAGCGCTTTAAAGAGTTCAGACCATGTATCAAAAGATATTTACATAGTCACATTAAGTCAAAAATACTTACCATTCAGCCAAGAGAGTGGGAAGTGGCAGTATTCTTGCCTACCCATTTATTTAAAGGTGCCAAACCGGCAGATGTTTGGAAAGAATCGGTAGACGAAATTAAACACGGTTAAGGATTAAAATGGCAGGTACCATAAACGATTTCAGAAGTAGTTTTAAGATTGATGTTGCTAGACCATCTAGGTTTGATGTGTCTATTCCTGTTCCTCTTGCTTTGGCAGGACAAATCACTACGGCTCGTAATTTAACATTCCGTTGTGAATCTACTGCTTTGCCAGGTAGAACACTTGAAACAACTGTTAAGAAATTAGGTTCTGCACCAGTTGAATATTTTCCGTATCATTCAAACTACCAACAAGCAACAATGACTTTTATTGTTTCTGATGATATGAGTGAGAAGGTGTTCTTTGATTCGTGGATGGAATTAATTAATCCAACCACAACTTATAACTTTGAGTACAAAGCAAATTATACAACAGATATTACAATTACTCAATACAATTTAGAAAATCAGCCAACATATTCTAGTATTTTACAAGAGGCATTTCCAATTGATGTAAACCAGTTAGACATGGATTGGTCAACCGATTCATACCATAAACTAGCTGTTGTATTTGTTTATAAACAATGGCAGAATAATTCTGTTGCTGGTTTAGTAAATAACCTGAAAACTGATTTAATAACAGGAATAATTAGTTCATTCTGATTTGATATAGGAGATATAAAATGGCTTTGCCAAAAATTGATGTGCCGGTATACGAGATTGATTTACCACTTTCTAACAAACATATTCGATTTAGACCATTCTTAGTTAAAGAACAGAAGAATCTAATGATGGCTATGGAAGCAGGCGATAAAGAGACCATTGAGAGAAATGTTCGCCAAGTACTAAACAACTGTACCGTTACAGAAGGTATCAACATTGATACATTACCTGTGATTGATGTTGAATACTATTTCTTACAGTTACGTGCTCGTTCAGTCGGTGAGATTGTAGAGAATGAATATATCTGTAACAATGAAGTTAATGGTGCCGTTTGTGGTGGTAAAATGAAAGGTACATTAAACCTTTTAGAGATTAAAGTAGATGTCGACCCAAACAAAAAAGATATTATCAACTTAGATGGTAGAATTACCATGAAGTTAAAGTATCCAGAATTTTCTTTGGTTGAGAAACTAAGCAAAAAAGAATCTGCTGTTGATATTATCTTTGAAGTTATTGCTGAGAGTGTTGAATACATTCACGATGGTGAACAATACTATTATGCACACGAAACACCAAAGGCAGAATTGTTACAGTTTATTGAATCATTAAACCAAGAACAGTTTACCAAGTTGGAAGAATTTTTCAATACTCTGCCAACAATGAATAGAAAATTAGAAATTAAATGCGGTAAATGTGGATTCGACCATTCAATCGAAATGGAAGGTCTCGAAAGTTTTTTCGGGTAATATTTTGTCATGACAATTTGAGAAATTATTATAAAACTAATTTCTCTTTGATGCAACACCATAAGTATTCTCTCACGGAACTTGAAAATATGTTACCTTGGGAACGAGATATCTATGTCGCCATGCTAGTGCAGTATATTGAAGAAGAAAATGAAAAGATTAAACAACAAAACGCTTCAATGAAAAGGTAGTAAATGGCAAGACCGGATACCGAGTATCAAATAACACCTAAAGGCGAAGAACTAGCCGGTCGCCTTGCTGAAACTCGTGGTATCAAAAACATGATGGGCAATCCAATCATGTCTGGTGTCAAATCCAATCCAAAAAGAGTTCAATCTCAATCACCAGAAACACCAAATACAAAAGAAAAAAGAATTAAAAATATTCCTAATAAGGAACCTAATTTTTCTAATGTTGCACCTGGTAATCCAAGACCATTAAAAGTAAATGATTCTTCAGCCGATATTCTCGGTAAAATGTACAACTTTATGATGAAGAAGGCGGACATAGAGAAGAAAGAATTTAAACAAGAAAGAAAATTCAAAAAAGAACAGGTTCAAGTCAAAGAAGATAGAACACAGGAACTTATTGGTTTGTTCAAGGTCAAAAAGGCCAGAAAAGTAAAAGAAGAAAAAAACAAAAAAGAGATTCCTAAAAAAGAAGGTAAAGCACCTTCAAAACGTGCACCTAAAAAGACTACTGCTGAACCTGTACCAAAACCATCTGCACCTTCACCTACATCAAAGGCATTACCAAGAGCAATAACACCAAAGGGTGTTGCTGTGGCGGCCGCAGGTGTTGCCTTAGCAGGTGGTGCAACGGAGTTAATTGCTAAAGAAGAAGGTGTTGCAACAAAAGGTTATTGGGATCCGCCAGGTCAAAAAGAAAAAGTTTCTATTGGTTATGGTCATCAAATACAAGCAGAAGAATACAAACAAGGTTTTATTCAAGTGGGTAATGAGCAGATTCCAATCAAAGGTGAAAGAGGTATTGATACTGTAATGACCAAAGACCAAGCAAAGAAGTTGCTTGATACTGATTTACCAAAATATGAAAAACGAGCAAAAGAACCTTTAGGTGATGCTTGGAATAAATTAAATCAAAACCAAAAGGATGTATTAACCTCTTATGCTTACAATACTGGCAGCACTCAAAGTTTGGTGAGAGCAGGACTTAAAGATGCCATCAATAGAGGTGACATGAAAGAGGCAGCCAATATCATCCGCACAAAAGGTGTTAGAACTGCTGGTGGAAAATTCAATGCTACATTAGATAAAAGACGTAAGAGTGAAGCAGACATATTTGAATCTAATGCAAAAAGTCAAGTGGTACCGGTTGAAACAAAGCCAATGGATATACCTGAACCAGTTAAACCCGTGACAAATGGTTCTACCGGTTCAAATCCGGTATCCATTCTAAATAACCAAACCAATATTATTAATGGTGGTACGACTTTCGCTTCAAATGAAGATAGAAAAGAATATGCATCATTATTAGAAAAACAATTTTACGGTTAAAAATGGACTACCAAAAAGCACGTTCAATTAGAAAAAGTTCTCTATTGTCATTAATAGCAGAAAGAAAATTTGAAGAAGGCCAAGGCATTGGTGCTTCTATTGGTGGTGCTATTTCTGATAAATTCAAAGCAAAAGGTGTAGGATTTAAAGAAGCATTAGACCCATTAAACTTTGTAAGAAAACTTACAGGTAAAGGTGCATTTGGTGATATTGCTGTAACCGGTTTAGGTCGTTTGTTTGGTAGAAAAGACCGAGACATTGAGGCATTTGGTGGTTACGGCCGAAAAAAGATGAGAAACAAGAGGGATCCCAATTTCACAACAATTGGTCCTGGTCCTGTAAGACGATTAAGAGTAAAAGATTCAACAGCAGACATTCTTGCCAAGATGTATAACTTCATGTTGAAAAAGAGTGAAATTGATATCAAAAATGCTGAGATAGAAAAATCATTTAGACAAGAACAACTTGATGAAGATGAACGCCGTCACCAAGATTTGGTTAAAGCAATTAAAGCATTTACTTCTGGTTCAGTAACAGGAGAACCAGAGAAAAAGGAATCTTTTTTTGATAAGATTCTGAAAATGTTTGCCGATTTTAAAAATACAATAATGGGTCTTATTGCACCAGTCTTAGACCTTTTGAAATCTGTTGGATTTAGTATTCTAAAAAATGCTTTGCGTGCTGGTGGTTGGTTACTTGAATTTTTAGGTGCCTCTAGTCTAGCAACTGCTGCGGCTATACTGGCGCCAGCAATTATTGCTGCCATCGGTTCTTTCAAGTTAATGGAACAATCAACTAATGCCGCAAATGAAGGCAATATTGAAAAACTAAAACAATCTGTACGAGCAGAATTATCTACCGCAGGTAATGGCCAAGTTGATGAGGATCAGGTCAACACAATGGTTGAAAGTTATCTGAAGATTCAGGCAGATAAAGGAATACCTGGTGCACAAAAAGCATATGAAGATTTTAAGAAGGATAAGAATTCAGTAGGCACAGGAGACAATTCTTTTGATGGTCTCAAAATGCAGTACCTCAAAGAAAAATATGGTGTTACTGTTGGTGTCAAGGCAACTCCACAACAAATGGAAGAAGCCAAGAAGTATGCAAAAGAAAATGCAGGTAAACCTGCAGCTGAAATTAAACCTGTTAGTCCGTCATCTGAAACAAAACCAGCACCAACGGCTCCTGCAGCAGTTAAGTCTGAAGCTAAAACAGAAACACCGATGCCTGCTCAGGCTAAAACGGGAACACCACCTGCATTACCACCAACTCAACCTGTTGTACAAGATATACCAAGACAAGAACCAACTACCACAACTGCACAACAAAATTCTCCACAAGTTGCCGTGAATAGTTCTGTTAATAACATTGGTGGTAAACCTGCTAAACTCCAAAACACCGCATTGGCTAAACAACGTAATTCGGATTTAACTCGGTATCTAAATTCAATTGCTGTTGTAGTTTAACCAATAAAAAACCCCGCCGTAGCGGGGCAAACCATCCAAGGAAAGGAGTTTTGGTTTAATCTTCTTCAGCCAACTTACTGAAATAACTTAAATCATCATCTTCATCTAAAGAAGGTTCAACAAGTGTATCTACTGCCTTTTTAGGAGCAGTTCTAACTTGTTCCTTGATTGTTTCAACGGTAGTCTTTGGTGCAATTTCTTCACCATTCAAACCAAGAACTTTATCAAGACGCTTCTTCAACTCATCATACGATTTGAATTCAGAACCTGCACTCAGTTCACTTAATGCGAACTCAGACTTCCAGATTTTTTCCAACTCGTCATCATCATCTAATAGAGCAGATGGGGAATCAAACTCAGACTTATCATAATTCTGATAGCCTTCTACTTTACGAATCTTTAACTTGAAGTTAGCACCTTTCCACATATCAAATGGATTGATTGGCTGTTCATCTTCAAATTGAGGATTCATTGCTTCGGTAATCTTATCAAAGATTTTCTTACCAAAACGGAACAACTTCACTTTGCCTTCGTTTTCTGGATGCTTAGGATCAGCAACGATATACACATTGGCAACATAATTTAACTTACGCTTCTGTTTGCGAACAACATCTTTATTCGCTTCAATGCCAGAATTCCATAGAGCAGAGTTATGCTCACAGATAGGACATTGTTGATTCTTTGTGGTCAAGCAATTATCAATCAGCCAACCGCCAGGACCTTGAAATCCATGACTAAAGATTTTAACCCAAGGCAGACCATCTTCGCCATCTTTTTCAGATGCGGGAAGAAAACGAATAGTGGCCATGCCATTACCTGCTTTGTCTACTTCTGGTTTCCAATAGTTATCAGATTTCTCTGAACCTTCGGATGATTGGGAGAGTGCCTCAACTGCTTTGGTTAGTTTGTCGAGGTTGCCAGATTGGCGTTTGAGATTAGCGAAACTCATAGTATTACCTTCTTTCTTATTAAACGGAGTATAAACGGAATATTTTCAAAAACTTCTCATAATCAACTGCTAGTATATCATTATATTTATCCATTGTCAAACATATAAACGCAAGATTGCCAGAGTTGTTGGCCAATCTTTATGAAGAATACCGATACCACCGGCCTTTCTCCAATCTTCAATAACAGATTCGGTATCATCAATGATAATCTTATCTGGTGCTGCATATTTGTACTTGTGTTTTTTACCTGGTACAAAATTTGGAGTGAATGTAATACCGTGTGTCTGTAACCAAATCATTTTCTGTTTAGAAATGTCATCGTATCTTGCTTCATTTGCAGTAGAAGAAAGCATTTGTGTTGGCACATTTAACTTACGCAAAAATGTAACACCATCCATAGCACCTGGCATTAAATCTAATGTAGCAAATTGGTTTGTAGCAATAAACTCATTAAAGAAACTATCAAACTTCTTACTCTTTTCTGCTTCTTTTGGTTCCATACGATAGAGTTCTTTGTATCGTTTTACAAAGTCAGCAATAACTCCATCCATGTCCAAGTATATACAACTAATTTTAGGCTTGTTCATGTATCTTCTTCTTTAAAATATGTAAAAATTTATTCTTATCGTATTGTATGAATGGCCTATACTTTTCAATCTTTCTCAACCAATTAGGCCACACAATATCATCATAAATTTCTTTATTCCACATTGGAATAAATTTCATAATATCATCTAAAATAATGACTGTCTCAATTGAAATACTACCACTCATCAAATACTGTAACAACTTTGGAAACTCATTTGATTTTACCAAAAGTAAATCATCTGGTCTATCAACTTTCTCCAACAGATACATTATATCATTTTCAAAGGTATAAGTCAAGCTTTGATACCGTTTTTGCCATTTGGTATAGTTCTCCTCACCATCTTGGAGTAGTTCACCTATCCAGTCACCTTTACCTTCAATGAAGTTTGCCACATAGAATTGTTTTAACTCATCAATACCATATTTACGAGACAACTTATAGAATTGGTATTTTGATTTGTTGGTTGTGAATGATTGCTTCGATACATTGGTTTTGCCATTGTATTTAAAGTAATCATAAGAATCGGATGTGAAGTGTAGTTTCAAAGCATTCCATAAGGCATATGCTTCAAATCCGGTATTCTCCGTCATATCGGCAGACGAGCACTTTTCTTCAACATATTGTTGTCTTGTGCTTCCAATTTAATTTTTGATTTGAGGTTGGATGAAATCAAAGTGGCAGCCACTTCAATTTCTAAACCTGTCTCTTTGCAATGTTGGCATATGGCATCCATATAACCCAACTTTTCATCTTCAACAAGTTGTTCAATCAATAAACTAAACTGTTTTACTTCATCTCTAGTAGGCACTTTATTAAATCCTCAATTTCACTTTTATTCATCATTATACATTGTGAATGAGATGGTGGCAATCCCTCGCCACGATCCTTCATTTCAGTTCTCACCAACATAAAATCATCTTCATTACCATATGGTGTTGTTTTAAATTTTAGCATAAAAGACATGGTTACCTATTTTGGTTATAACTCTGCCTCTCCAACCAGGATTTACATACACTGCATGATAGTATAATACGTTGTTCTTTGCAATTATATCATGCAATACAGGTTGTGTCAAGGCCTTGCGGGCAACCATTTCTGATTCTTCCCATGCATATTTATTTTGAATTGCTAAATTCTTTAAGCAAGTCCAACTAAATTGGCAAGTGCCTAGCGTTTTTTGATATACCACGCCACAAATTGTGGATGGAAAATTTGGATCATTAGCACGATTCAAGGTAACTTGAGCTACTGCCAGTTTACCTTCATATGATTCTTGTGCTGCTTCATAATAAATGTTTTTGGTCAAGCAAGCCAATTCTTTATTGAAATTTTCACTTACTTGTTGTTCAACTACTAAGTCTTTTATCTCCTGTGATACTGATGGAAAAGAATAAAGTGCTACTGCGCAAATAACTCCACATAATATAGATTTTGATTTTGATGCGAACATCATATCTCCTTTTGTTTACAGTCGGTGTTCTGACCTTGGACCCAAGTACTTTTGACTTTGTGATAGGGTTTGTGAAACGATTGTTTCTGTTGCCAAGTACAATCGTTAAAAAACTCCGACAGGTGTTTAGGCTGCCAGTGCGAACTTATTATCGTTTGCGTTTAACTTAAATAGTTTTTACGGCTACTCTGCCGATTCTCCATTGTTCTAATTACTGTCATGTCGAATCCTGTCACCCCCATCAGAAGTATTTTGTCTGGTGCTTGAATCCACGGTAGCCCCGCTCTTCATGGCCGGTCCTTGCATTGGTCGACTTTAGCAAGTTTTTCGGTGTTCCATTGTAGCTACACAAAATACTTTTGGTGGAGGTGGTGGCATCGAAGCCACGTCCACAACAACTTTCAAACAACTTCAACGAATGTGTATCAATAATGGTCCTAATCTATAACTAGTATAAACATCGCCACTATTAAATCTAACTTGGCCC
>Ga0208253_1000064_pt1 | contig 45125 bp, 55 predicted proteins | sample CryBogCBE10Oct08_FD_184573 | JGI IMG/M metagenome (GOLD analysis project Ga0208253, IMG submission 184573) | Freshwater microbial communities from Crystal Bog, Wisconsin, USA - CBE10Oct08 (SPAdes) | ecosystem: Environmental > Aquatic > Freshwater > Lake | place: Crystal Bog, Wisconsin, USA...
CCGGGCGCAGCGGGGGGGTTTCAGCCGTGGCGTCGCCCTTCGCCCTTAGGGTCGATCTCCGAGACTTCCGGCGCGGGCTGGACGATATGGCCAAGCGCCAACTGCCGTTCGCCGCCGCGTTGGCGCTGACCGAAACCGCCCGGGCCGTGGCCGAAGCCGAAAGCGCGGCGCTACCCGAGGTGTTCGACCGACCGACGCCGTTCACCGGTCGCGCGTTCGGGGTGATCGGGGCGAGGAAGTCGAACTTGACGGCGATGGTGTTTGCCAAAGACATCCAGGCCGCCTACCTCGCGCCCTATGAGACGGGCGGGGTCCAGGTGCTCGGGAACAAACGGGCGGTGCTCACCCCCGTCGACGCCAAGACCAACGCTTACGGTAACCTGTCGCGTGGGCAGCTGGCCAAGCTGAAAGCGCGGCCTGATGTGTTCGTTGGCGCGGTGAAGCTGAAAGACGGGCGGACCCTCAACGGGGTATGGCAGCGGTCGGCTCCGGTGAAGGGTCTGCGCGGGGCGAACCGAACGGGCCACCTCAAACTGCTGATCGCCTTCACCAACCCCAAGCCGATCGCGCCGCGCTTCGACTACCAAGCCCGCGCCGCCGCGACCGTGGCTCGCGTCTTCCCGCCGGCCCTGCGCCGCGCCCTCGTCCGCGCCCAGGCGACGGCCCGTTAGAAAAATGGGTCCTTCCCCACCTTCCAACGCACACGGGCATTTCGCGCCGCGTTTTAGCGCCAGTCTGAGCCCTAAAACGAAGCCTAAAGGCGCTAAACGATCCCGCTAAAGGATGGCGGCGTGAGCGCAGCGCAAACCGTCACCAAGGCCGAGTTCGCGCGCATCATCGGCGTGTCGGGCGGCCGGGTCACCCAGATGATTTCCGAGGGCAAGATCGGGGCGGAGGCGCTGGAGGGCGATGGACCGCGCGCCAGGATCCGCGTCGATGTGGCCCGCGCTCAAATCCGCGAACGCACCAACGTCGGGCAGAGCCTTGGCAACGGTCTCGACACCCGGCTGGACGTCCTGCCCTTCGACGGCGACGACGGCGAACCCGGTTCGCCGGCGCGCACCGCCGGCAACTCGATAGAGAACCAGATCAAGGCCGAGCGGCTCCGCCAGCTCCGCCACGCCAACGAACTCGACGCCGAAGAGCGGCTACTCTCCCGGGGCACGCTGATCCGGTCCGACCAGGCCGCTGCCGCCATGGGCAAGGTGGCCGCCCGCATGCTCACCGTCATGGAGGCTTCCCTCGGCGAGCTGGCCGACACCTTGGCCGCCGCCCACAAGCTCGACCGGCGCGCCGTGCTGCACAGCCTCCGCCAAGCCTGGCGCGCCACCCGGGCCAAGGCCGCCGACGCCGCCCGACGCGAAGCCGACGCCCTGCCGCTCGTCATCGAAGAGCAGGTTCCCGACGCCAGCGACCCCGCCGAGGGCCAAGCCTAGCCCGCCATGTGCATCCACCTCGGCAACCCGGACCGCCTGGCGCTGAACGCCGTGGCGCTCGCCCTCGAGCCGCCGCCGCCGGTCGACTATCTGGCCTGGGCCGAAAACAACATCACCTTCAAGGACGGCGAGAGCCCGTTCCCTGGCCCCTACAACCCGGCCATGTTCCCGGAGTTCACCGAGATCCTGGTGGCTCTGTCGCCCGACGACCAGTGCCGGATCGTCACCCTGGCCAAGTCGGCCCAGCTCGGCGGGACCATTCTCGCCAACATCTTCATCCTCGGCTCCATCGACCTCGATCCGGCCGACCTGATGTACATCCACCCGACCGAAGACAACGCGGTTAGGTGGTCCAAGCGCAAACTGAAGCCGATGCTGGACGGCTCGCCGAACCTGCAGCGGCTATTCGTGAGCAAGAGCCGCGAGGGCGGCGACTCGATCCTCTACAAGGAGCGGCGCGACGGCCGAGCGGCCCTGCTGATCTCGGGCGCCAACTCACCGGCGTCCCTGTCGCAAGTCACCATGCGCCGCCAGGTGCAGGACGACTTGTCCAAGTGGGAGATGAACGCCGCCGGCGATCCGGAGACCCAGGCGGACAGCCGCTCGCGCGCCCATGAGTTCGCCAAGCTGTTCAAGATCTCCACGCCCCTAGTGGCGCCGGGCTGCCGGATCACGGCGAGCTATGAGGCCGGAAGTCAGGAACGCCCCTTCGTCCCGTGCCCCCACTGCCACCACAAACAGGTGCTGGAGTGGGAGAACCTCCTGACCTCAATCGAGGCGGACCCCGAGAACCCGCATTTCACTTGCACCGGCTGCGGCTGCGAAATCCACGAACACGACCGCCCCTGGATGAAGGCGCGGCTCGAGTGGCGCGCCGCCAACCCGAAGGCCAAGGCCTATCACCGGAGCTTCTGGATCTGGTCGGCCTACAGCGTGCTGCAGAGCTGGCGACTGATCGCCGCCGAATGGCTGTCCGCCCGGGGCGATCCCGGCAAGGAGAAAACCTTCTTCAACGACACCCTCGGCCTGCCCTACCGGGCGCAGGGCGAGGCGGTGCCCTGGGAGGCGCTGCGCGACCGCGCCGCCACCTCGCCCTACGCCATCGGTGAAATCCCCGCCGGCGCGCTCCTAATCACCTGCGGCGTCGATTGCCAGATCGACCGGGCGGAATGGCAGGTGGTGGGCTGGGGCCGCGACTATCGCCGCTGGATCATCGCCGCCGGGGTTATCCCCGGCCACATCTCCGAAGAGGGGTGCCGCGCCAAGCTCGACGCTCTTCTGATCCAGACCTGGCGTAACGCCGCTCAACGTCGTCTCGGCCTCGACCTGATGGCCATCGACGGCAACGCCTGGACCGAAGACGTCTGGGGCTGGGTCAAGAAGCACCCGGCGGCGAAAGTGATGATGGTGCGGGGCGTCGGCTCCGAGAACGCCGTCCTCCTGGCCCTGGTTAAGCGCGAGCGCAACAACCGCACCGGCAAGGTGCTGCGCTACTCCAAGCGGTTCTACAACTTCGCCACATCCGTGCTGAAAATGGGGCTCTATCGGAACCTCGCCAAGGAAGACCCGCTCGAGCCCGGCTTCGTCGGCTTGCCCCGGGGGCTGGATGACGAATTCTTCCGCCAGCTCACTGCTGAGCGTCGCCTGCCCGAAAAGAACCGGCAGGGCTTCACGGTTTACCGCTGGGTCAAGGACCCGACCCAGGCCAACGAAGGTCTCGATACACACCTGCAGGCCGAAGCCGCCGCGATCCGCCTGGGCGTCCGCAACCTGCCCGACGCCAGCTGGGACAAGCTGGCCGCCGAACGCGAAACGCCCGAAGTCCACGTGCAGGGCGACCTGGAAGACTTGATGATCGGCCCGGCGGTGATCAAAGCGCCCGTTGCCGGTGACCCGCCGCCCCGCAAGCCCGGCCGCATCACGCGCCGCCTAGCCTAACCTCGAACTGGGAAGGATCGCCGCATGACCGATTGCGCGCCGCCGCCGTCCCTGCTCGACGGCCTGTCCCAAGACCAGCTCCGCGCCGAATTGGCCAAGGCTCAACAAGCCTATCTGGCCCTGATGCGCGGCGATAAGGGCGTGAACTACACCTACACCCAAGGCGACGGGGCCAAGGGCGTCACTTATCAGCCGACCAACCCGGCTCAGCTCGTGCAGCTGATCCGCCAGATCAAGGCGGCGCTCGGCCTCGACGGCGGTCGCCGCCGCCCGCTTCGTCCCACTTACGGCTGGCGCTGACACCCATGGCCGGCGTCACCCTCTACGGTCCCGATAATCAGCCCCTGCCGCCGTCCAAGCCCTCGCGGGCGGCGGCGCTGGCGGGTGGCGGTCGCACCGCCTACGACGCGGCCGGCTACTCAAGCCCGCACACCGAGGGCTGGAATCCGACCCTCTGGTCGCCGGACAATGAACGCAACCCGTTTCGCGACATCATGGTCGCGCGCGCCCGCGACCTTGCCCGCAACGACGGTTGGGCGTCCGGCGCGGTCACCCGCATCCTCGACAACGCCATCGGCGCGTCGTTCCGCCCGATCTCGCGCCCCGATCACCGGGCGCTGGCGGCTTATAGCGGCAACGCGGCCTTCGACGCCACCTGGGCGGACGAGTACGGCCGGGCGGCCGACGCCCGGCACCGCACCTGGGCGGACGACTATTCCGGCAAGTGGTGCGACGCCTCGCGCCAGTCTTGGATGAGCCTGATGATGGGGGTGGCCTTCCGTCATCTTTTGCAGGAAAACGATTGCTGCGCCGCCCTGCCGTGGCGGCCGGAGCGGGTCGGGCCGGGCCGGGCCCACTACGCCACCTGCGTTCAGCTGATCGATCCGGACCGGCTGTCCAACCCCGGCTACGCCTTCGATCAGCGCCACCTGCGCGGCGGCATCGAGATCGACGACGACCAGGCCGCCGTGGCCTACAACATCCGCAAGGCCCACCCGGGCGATTGGTGGGCGGGCGCGGACAGCGTCACCTGGGAGCGGATTCCGCGCGAGACCAGCTGGGGCCGCCCCGTCTTCGTCCACTACTTCGAACCCGACCGGGCGAACCAGCACCGGGGCGCCGGCGTCGGCATCTTCGCCCCCGTGGTGGAGCGGCTGAAGATGCTGATCGGCTACGACGTGGCCGAACTGGAAGGCGCGATCATCAACGCCATCTTCGCGGCCGTCGCGGAGAGCCCCTTCGATCCGGAGCTGATGGCCGAAGCCCTGGGCGACGGCGACGCCTCCAAGATCAACGGCTACCAGGACGCCCGGGCCGACTATCACGATCAGCGTCGCCTGATGATGGGTAGAGCCAAGGTGCTGCAGATGTTCCCCGGCGAAAAGCTGGAGATCGTCAAGAGCGAGCGGCCCAACGCCAATTTCGCCCAGTTCGAAAAGGCTGTGCTCCGCAACGTCGCCGCCGCCACGGGCGCGGCCACGCCCTGGATCACCAACGATTGGTCCGACGCCAACTATTCGTCGATGCGCGCGGCCCTGAACGAGGCGTGGAAGACGGTGCTGCGCCGTCGCAAGAACTTCGGCCACGGCTTCGCCCATCCGATCCGCGCGGCCTGGCTGGAAGAGTGCCACGACCTCGGCGAACTGCCGCTGCCGAACGGCGCGCCGGAGTTCATGGAGTGCCGCACCGCCTACGCTCGCGCCATCTGGGCCGGGCCCGGCCGAGGTTCGGTCGATCCCGTCGCCGAAGCCAAGGCGGCGGTGCTACGCATGGACGCCGGCCTCTCCACCCTCGAGACCGAGGCCATGGAGTACGGCGGCGACTTCTATGAGGACATCCTCGATCAGCGCGCGGCCGAGATCGCGGGCTACAAGAAGCGCGGCATGGCGCCGCCGACTTGGTCCGGCATGAACCCGATGGGCGAGCCCGCCAGTCGCACCATCACCGATCCGGAGCCCGCCTGATGCAGTTCGCGCACCTGGCGCAGCAGATGTTCAACCGTCCGCTGATGCTCCACCCCAAGAAGGCCGAGCTGGTCCTGGCGGCCCTGGCAGACCGCATGGGCCTTGCTCGCATTGAGCCCCGCGCCTGGGACGATGACGACGCCGACTGGGGCTTTGGCGACCGGCAGGACAATGCGGATCGCGACCGGGGTTATGATCTCCTCGGCCCCGCTGCTGTGATCCCGATCAAAGGCTTGCTGGTCCAGCGTACCGGCTCGCTCCGGCCCTATTCGGGCATGACCGGCTATGACGGCATCCGCCAAGCGGCTTTCGCGGCGGCGGAAGACCCGGCTGCAAAAGCCATCGTGCTGCATGTCAACTCGGGCGGCGGCGACGTGGCTGGGTGCTTCGACCTGGTGGACGATCTCTATGCGTTAAAGGCCGACAAGCCGATCTACACCATCATGGACGAGGTCGGTTTCTCCGCCGCCTACGCCCTGGGCTCGGTCGGCAAGATCTTCGTCCCGCGCACCGGCGGAACCGGCTCCATCGGCGTGATCTGCATGCACCTCGATATGAGCCGCGCGCTCGATGACGCCGGGTTGAAAGTCACCATCGTCCAGTACGGCGCCAAGAAGGCCGACGGCCATCCGGAGATCCCGCTCTCGGAAACGGCGCACGCCGACCTGCAGCGCGATATCGACGCCATGGGCGAACTCTTCGTCGAGACCATCGCCCGCAATCGCGGCCTCGCGACGAACGCGGTTCGTCGGACCGAAGCCGCCACCTTCCTGGGCGGGCTCGGCGTCACCGCCGGTCTCGCCGACGCCGTGGCCTCCCCGGCGGCGGCCTTCCAACAAATCCTGGCCGAGCTGGCCTAACCCCCACCCACTCTGGAGACTCGCTATGTCCACCCAAGCTTCGGGCGTGCGCGCCCGCGCTTTTTCGTTTGCTTCGTTGATCGGCCTGGGCGCCGGTCTCGCCCGCGCCGCCGATGACGACATCGACGGCAAGAAGGGCAAAAAGGTCGAGGACGAAGACCCCGAAAAGAAGGACCCCGAAGGCCGCCGCGCCGAAGATCAGGACCCGGATAAAAAGAACCCTGACGGCAAGAAGGGCGAGGGCGACGACCCCGAAAAAAAGGACGGAAAGAAGTCCAAACGCGCCGAAGACGAGGAGTGCGAGGACGAAGACGAGGACAAGGACACCTCGGATATGCGCCAGGCCCGCCGCGCCGAGCGCGCCCGCTGGGCTCGAGTGATGGGCTCTGCCCCGGCCGCCCAGTCGGCCGGCCACCTGGCCACGGCGTGCCATCTGCTCGCCAATACCTCGCTCCGCTCGACCTCGATCGTCGAGGCCGTGGCCGCCATCCCGGCCCAGGCCCCGGTCGCTCAACAACCCGGCAGAGCCAGCCTCGACCGGCGCATGGAGACCGTGGAGCGCATCGCCCCCGGCTCCGATGGCGGCGCTGCGCCCGCCAAGGATTCGCCAGCCGCCTTTGCGGCTCTGGCCGCTCAAGCGGTTTCCAAAGTCCGGGGCTAGGCCCCGTTTAACCCACCCGCTCCGGACCCCGGTGCGGCCAACCCACCCTCACATCCGAACCGAGGTCCGATCCCATGAGCACGAACAACATCGGCGACAACCCCTACGCCCCCGGCGTCGTTCACGACGCCTATCTGCCCGATCAGCTGATCGCCGGCGCCCAACCGATCGTCACCCAACCGATCATCTTGAACTCCGGCACACTGAAGCGCGGCACGGTGCTGGGCCGCCAGTCGGTCGAGCACGCCGAACTGTTCGCGGTCGCGGGCAATACCGGCAACCCGACCTTCTCCGGCATTTCCACCAACGGTGCGCGGGTCGGCGACTTCGCCATCGTAATGACCGACGCCACCCACTTCACGGTCACCGACCCGGAGGGCGTCGCCTTGGCGGCCGGGGTGTTCGGCACGGCCTACAGCCAGAACGGCCTGAACTTCACCATCACCGCCGGCGGCGCCGCCTGCGTCGCCGGCGACAAGTTTACGGGTCGCGTTTATGCTGCCACCGGTCAGTACATCAAATCGGTCGCCACGGCGACCGACGGTTCCCAAAACCCCAGCGCTATCCTGGCTGACGACGTTGACGCCTCGGCCGGTCCGGTGGCCACGGGCGCATATCTGACCGGCGAGTTCAACTCGCGTGCGATCATCATCGACGCCTCCTGGACGATCTCCACGGTCCGTGGCGCCCTGCGCGCCTTCGGCATCTTTATCAAGTCGTCGGTCTCCGCCGCCGACCCGAGCTGATCCTCGCTTTCCAACCCTCACCGCGCCCCATGGCGGGCGCTTACCTTTGAACGAAAGGATGCCCCGCCATGGCGGATTCGATCTCTTTTGACACGGCGGAGCTGGTCGCCGTCGTCCCCAACCTCAAGACCTCGCAAAACTTCCTGCTGGACACCTTCTTCCCCGGCTTGGTCGAGTTCGACACGGAAGAGGTGCTGATCGACATCGACGTCGGTAAGCGCCGCATGGCGCCGTTCGTCTCGCCCCTGGTCGAAGGCAAACTGGTGGAGGCCCGCCGCATCCAAACCGACAAGTTCAAGCCCCCTTATATCAAAGACAAACGGGCGCCGGATCTGCGCCGCCCGGTTCGGCGCTCGATCGGTGAGCGGGTGGGCGGAGAACTCAACGCGGCCGAACGGGAAATGGCCAATCTCCAGTTCGAGATGGAAGACCAGATCGACATGATCAACCGGCGCCTGGAATGGATGGCGTCCAGCGCCCTCCAAACGGGCACCGTGGTCGTTGCCGGCGACGGTTTCGCCACCACGTTGGTGGATTTCGGCCGGGACAGCCGCCTGACGATCGCTCTTACCGGTTCGAACCGTTGGGGTCAGACGCTCGACGCCACGGGCCGCGACACCGTGATCGTGCCGCAGCTGACCACTTGGAACGCGCTGATGCTGCAGCTCTCCGGCGCGGGGGCGACCGACATCGTGTTCAGCAACGGCGCCTGGAACAAGTTCATCAACGCCGCCGGCGTTTACGGGGCGATCAATTATCCCAAGCTCGCCGACAGTGGGAACAACATCAACCCGGCCGCTATCGTGCAAAAGGGCGGCGTCTATCAAGGCAGCTGGGGCCAATACCGGCTTTGGCTCTACAACGACTGGTATGTGGACGATAACGACGTCGAGCAGCCCATGCTGCCGGACGGCTATATCATCATGAGCGGCCCGGCCCTGATGGGCACCCGCGCCTTCGGCATGATCATGGATCCCAAGTTTGCTTACAAGCCGATGGCCTACGCGCCGAAGACCTGGGTGACCGACGATCCGGCCCAGCGCCTGATCATGATGCAGTCCGCCCCCCTGGTCATCCCGAGCCGAGTCAACGCTTCTCTCGCGGTCAAGGTCTACTAGGCCGCGCGCTTTACTGGGGCGGCGAACGCGGTTCGTCGCCCCCGCCCTTTTCCCCCATTCTCCGCACAAGGAAGCCTTCGCCGTGAGCGATCAAGCCCTCGACTCCGACCAAACCCAAGGCGGTCAGGATCCCGCCGATCAGTCCCAGGACGTTCAATCTCAAGCCGAACAAACCGCCGCCGCAGCGCCCGCTCCGCCGCCTGCGAAGTCTGGGAAGTCCGGCGGTAAGACCGGCGCTCCGCAGCCGGTCAAAGCGACCGTCGCGCGCGGGCGCTCCCTCATGGTCGGCGACACCCATTACCGCGCCGGTGATGAAGTGAGCGTCCCGGCGGAGGAATACCCCGGACTGATCGCCGCCGGTTTCCTGTCGGACCCTAACGCCAATGTCTCGGCGCCGTCCGGCCCCCGGACTTTGATCGAACGCGTCTAACCTCCCATGGCCATCGACTGGGACCAGGCCGTGCTCGGCCCGTTGATGGCCGTGTTCGGCGAAGACGAAACGGTCGGCTTGCCGATGTACACGCCGCAGGGTGGTGCACCGTTCGCCTTGCAAGACGCGGTGTTCGACGACGGTTATCAGACCCGCGTGTTGCTGGATGACGGCGCCCCCGGCTTCGCCACCACAGACCCGACGCTTGGCGTGCGTCTCTCTCTTTTCGCCACGCCCCCCGCGCCGAACGATAAAGTTTTTATTCCCCGCAATGGGAAAACTTACCTCGTCAACGATGTCCGCCCTGACAGCCATGGCCACGCCGTGCTCGAGTTGAACGAGACCGCACCGTGACCCGCACGCCGGACCTGGTAGACGTTGTCGTCGCCTTGCTGGCGGCCGGCGATAACGGCGCGACGGACGCCAACAAACGAGTCTATGCGCCGCGCGATTGGCCCAGTTGGAACCGGCAGCAATATCCGGTTCTCTTCGTTTCGGCGCCAAATGAACAAAAAGTCTCGCAGGGACGCGCTGGGCTGAGTTTCACCACCACAGCGACGGTCAGAATTTCCGCGCGCGTGTCATCCTTGGCGTCCACGGACGACGCTGCGGCCGGATCAAACGAAACCGCGCTATGGGCGCTCCAGCGCCAGATCGAAATGGCCTTGATCGGCGCGCCGGCGTTGATGGGCCTGATCCAGCAATATCCGACTGTCACCAGCCAGATGATGTTCGACGCTGAAGGCGCCAAGCAATTCGGCCAAATGGTGATCGATCTCGGGCTTGAGTTCTACCAGGGCTGGGAAGACTTCGCGCCGATCGCATCGGACACCCTGTCCGAAATCACCATTACGCCGAGCGGTTTGCCGATCCTTGACGAGGCCGCCGCGCCCATCCTTGACGACACCGAAGCCGGCATTACCGACGCGCCGGCCTTCCCCCAGGCCCTCGACATCATCCTTCCCGAATAGGAGTCGCCCCATGTGGGTCAAACCTTCGCCGCCCGGGGCGCACGTGCGCGATCCTCGGACCAAGCTCGTCATCCCGGCGGAAGGCTTCGCCGCCGATCCGACCGATCTTTCCATCGCGCGCCTGGTGCGGGACGGCGACCTGGTGGTCGTTCCGGACGCCAAGCCCGCCGCTAAAGCGAAGGGCTGAGCGCCGTCATGACGATTCCGTTCAAGAACATCCCGCAGAACCTGCGCACGCCGCTGTTCTATGCGGAAGTGGATGCCAGCCAAGCGAACACCGCCCAGGCCAGCCAGCGCGCGTTGATCGTCGGCCAGATCGCGTCCGGCGGGACTGGCGTCGCGGACACCCCGGTGCTCTGCCAGGGGATCGCCGACGCCAAGGCCCAGGGCGGCGCGGGCTCGATCCTGGCCCTTATGGCCGCCGCCTATATCGGCGCGGATCCTTACGGCGAAGTCTGGTTGGGGCCGCTGGCCGACAATGGCGCGGGCGTCGCGGCCACGGGCTCGGTGCTGTTTGCCGGGCCGGCTACGGCGGCGGGAACGATCAACCTCTATGTCGCCGGCGGCCGGGTGCAAATCCCGGTGCTGTCGGGCGCCACGGCGGCTTCGTTGGCGACGGCGCTGGCGGCGGCCATTGCGGCCAACAGCGACCTGCCGGTAACCGCAGCGGTCGATGGGGCGAACACGGCCAAGGTCAACCTGACGGCCAAGAACGCGGGCGAATGCGGCAACGACATTGACCTTCGCATGAACTATCGCAACGCCGCCGGCGGCGAGGCGACGCCCGCAGGGATCACGGTGACGCTCACGGCCATGGCCGGCGGCGCCACCAATCCCGTGCTCACAAACCTTCTTACCAATCTTCACGACAAACCGTTCGACTTCATCGTGTCGCCCTATACGGACTCGACCTCGCTGGCGGCGTTCACCGCCTTGCTCAACGACCAAACCGGTCGATGGAGCTGGCAGGTGCAGATCTATGGCCACGTGTTCACGGCCAAGCGCGCCAGCTATGCGGGCCTCGCCACCTTCGGCGTGACGCAGAACGATCCGCACTCGACCGCGCTCGGCGTCTACGACAGTCCGACGCCCGCCTTCGTATGGGCGGCGGCTGTGGCGGGCGCGGCGGCGGCAAGTCTGCGGGCCGATCCGGCGCTACCGCTGCAGACCGTGACGATTCCGGGCGTGCTTCCGCCGCCGTTGACGTCGCGCTTTACGCTCAGCCAGCGCAACGCCTTGCTCTACGACGGGATTTCCACCTTTACCGTCCAGCAGGGCGGCGTGGTCGCGATCGAAAACCTGATCACGACTTATCAAAAGAACGCATTTGGCCAACCGGACAACAGCTTGCTGGAGGTGGAGACGCTGTTCACCATTGCAGCTGTGTTGCGACGTCTGGCGGCCGTCATCACGTCTAAGTTCGCGCGGGTCAAGCTGGCGAGCGACGGTGCGCGGATCGCGCCGGGCTCGGCGATTGTAACGCCGAAAGTCGTGCGAGGTGCTCTGATCGCAGAGTACCGCGCCATGGAATCCGATGGCTTGGTGCAAGACGCTGCTGTGTTCGCCGCCAACATCGTTGTTCAGCGCAACAGCACAAACCCCAACCGGCTGGACGTGCTCTGGCCAGGGACCTTGATCGGTCAGCTGCGTCAGCTCGCCCTTCTTCTTCAATTCCGCCTGCAATAGGAGCGCGCCGCCATGGCCGACAACCTCAATTCCGGCGTCGCAACCCTCACCGTGGACGGCAGGGCGATACCCGTCGTCAAAGCGCTGACTTACCGTGTGTCGGGTGTCGTCAGAGAGACCCAGACGGGTCAAGACGACGTTCACGGTAAAAAAATCAAACCGCTGGCGGGCATGATTTCCGCCACGATCCGTGACAGCTCCGGCCTTAGCCTCGGCGATGTTAACGACTGGGACGATGTTACGGTCGTGGCCGAGCTGGCCAACGGCAAAGTGATCGTTGGTCGCAACATGTGGACCGTCGATAACCAAGAAGTAAACACCGAAGAGGGCGAATTCGAATTGAAGTTCGAAGGCCTCGACGTTTCGGAGAATTGATCCCATGATGACCGATAAGCAAGTAGACGCCATGATGGCGCTGCCGGACACCCTGTCCATTCCGCTGCGCTCGCCGATCAAAAACCCGGGCGGAAACGATTACAGCAGCCTTGATCTGCAAGAACCGACCGCCGGCCAATTAATGGCTATCGCCAAGCGCACTGATGATTTTGGCGAATTTGCGATTCACGTCGTCGCCGGTTGGCCGTTGTCGTGTGTGAGACAATTGCCTGCCCGCGAATTTCGCAGGGCTGTCGATTATTTATTGTCTTTTACAAACGGCGGCCCAGCGACTGGCCCGGTCGCTTAGCCGCCCTTGCATTGTTCTACGGTTGGGCTCCGCGCGAGCTCTGGGCGCTGACGTGGTCTGAACTCGATTTTTGGTTTGAGGCCATGCGCGCCGCACAAAAAGCCCGAAAGAAAAGCTGATGTCTAATCCGTTTCGTCTTCCCATTACCGCTGAAGACAAAACGGCGGCGGCGTTTAAGTCGATCAATAAAAAGGTCGATGCGCTGGGCGCCAGCCTAGGTAAGGCCACAGGCAAGCTGGCCGGCGGATCGAACGCGTTCAACATCGGCGGCGATTTGGGCGACGCGGCCAAGTCGCTCATGACCGCCCGTGGCGCCTTTGCTGAGGCGGCCGGATCGGCAGAGTTGGCCAATGTCGGGTTTGGCGCCGTAGCGCTGGGCGCGGGCTCCATCAGCGCAGCGCTCGGTCTTGCGGTCAAAGAAATGATCGACGCGGGAAACAAGTTTTCCGATCTGGGCGTGAATACGTTCAACGTATCGCGGCGCATGGGTGCTTCGGTGCGCGATGTCACAAGTCTCGGCGTCGCTTTGTCAAAATACGGGATCGATCAAAGCACCGCGACATCGGCTTTGACCGGGTTTGGCGAAGCCATCAACGACGCCGACTTTGGCCGCAACAACGCCCTTAAAGCGTTTATGAACCAAACCCATCTACAATTTAAGCGCGGCGCGGACGGCGCGCTCGATTACCGCCAAGCCCTGTTAGACGTCTCCGCCGTTGTGGCGCGCCAAAATAATGCGCAAAGCGCAGGGTTGGTGGCGCGTCAATTTGGGTTGGACGCCTTGTTGCCCGCGTTACAGGACGGCCCTCAAGGTTTGGCGGCGGCGATCCGAAAAACGGCAGAAGCCAACACGGCCATGACCGATCAAGAAATTTCGGACGCGCGGCGCTGGAAATCGGAAATCGTCGACCTGGACGCTCAATGGAGAAAAATGAAACAGGATTTAACTGAAAAGTTCGTCATCCCGTGGGCGCTCCCGGCAATCAAAGGTGCAGATTATCTGACCACGCATTCGGTCAACGATATGTGGGGCGATCTTTTTCACGCTTTGGGCTTGGGCGGTTCCAAACCGAGTGCGCCGCCTGCGCCTGCAGCGCCCGGCGTTCGATACGGGGCCAATCAGACTGCCGGAGTAAAGCGCGTCGACCGCGCTGGGTTTCAAGGTTTTTTCCAAGGAGCGGGTTGGAACCAGGCGCAGGCGGCAGGCCTGCTCGCCAACGCCGAACATGAATCGAGCCTAAACCCGTTCGCGCGTAACGGGCAGCATTATGGGTTGTTTCAATGGGATAAGGACCGGCAAGCGGCGTTTAAAGCATGGGCCGGCCACCCCATGACCGACACGAAAGACCCCTTAGCGGCCGGCCGCGAACAGATGGCGTTCGCCAATTATGAACTGCGCCAGGGCAATGAACGAAACGCTGGTCAAAAGCTGGATCAAGCCATGACCGGCGCCAACGCTGCGTTCGTCATTTCCGAGCTGTTTGAACGTCACGGCGATCCGCAGGAAAGCATGCGTCGCGCGGCGGAAGGTGCTCGATTGGATGTCAACGTCCAATTCAAGAACGCGCCGCCTGGAACCGGCGTTCAAACCGCCGGCGGTCCGGACGTGACCACGAAAATCAAAATCGAACACGCCTTCCCTGACATTCCGAGATCCTGATGAGCGCTTGGACCGACCGGTTGCGGCCGGCCTCGTTCCGAGGCGTGCCGTTCGCTGTGCTTAATGCGGAGGCGCGTTTTGGGCGCCGGCTGGCGCTGCATGAATACCCATTCCGCGATAATCCCTGGGCGCAAGACATGGGTCGCCGCGCGCGGGTGTTCACGATCAGAGGGTTCCTGATCACCGATAGCGCCGTCTATGGCGGCGGCGACGTCATCGCCCAGCGCGAACGGTTCGTGGCGGCGGTGGAGGCCGAAGGATCGGCGCAACTGATCCATCCGACTTATGGCGATCTGACTGTCGCGTTGGACACCTGGTCGGTCGAAGAGCGTTGGGACGCCGGCCAGTATTTCGAATTTAACCTTACGGCTTATGAAAGCGGTGATCGGGTATTTCCAAACGTCACCACGGCCACGCCTGCCGCTGCCGTCGCTGCCGCCGATGACGCCGACCTCGCTATTAGCGATGATTTCGATGTCGAAAGCGCCGATGCTTTGTCAAATGACAACACCGATCCCCTGGCGGCGGTCAAGGCGTGGACCAAGGAAATTCGGGCGCTGGTCAAAGACGCTACGGCGATCTACGGACTAGTCACCGATTTGGCGGGCTCCAATGGTCGGTATGCCGCCGGCCGGACTTTGGGATTTCTGGCGCAAATCCCGGCGCTTTATGAAACGGCCGCGACAATTGGCGATCTGATTGGAGCGTCGGCGACGGCTCGCGCCGTAGTAGGCGATGCTGAAAGTGCGGTCGAGACGGCGCTCGGCGCCCTCGGCGGCGGCGCCGGCGCTTCCGCCTTGGCGGCGGCGGTGCGGGGCTGGATCGGCGCCCTGGCCGGGGCCGCAGCGGATCCTTCGGACCGAGTGCGGGTGCTTTTGACGCTTACATCGGTTCGACCGCCTGAACGAACCGCGTTCGCCGCCGTGTTCGGAGACTTGCTGCGCACCACGGCGGCGACGGCGTTGGTGCGCGCCACAGCGGTCTATGAACCGTCTTCCTATGACGACGCCGCCACGGTCAAAGCCGCCGTCTCCGCCGCCCTCGACGCCGCCCTGATCGCCGCCGCCGACGCGGGTCGAGCGGACAGTTACAAGGCGCTTCGCGCCCTCAGCAGCGCCGCCCTGCAGGACCTGACCCAGCGCGGCGCTAAACTTGCGCCGCTCCGGACTGTGACGCTTCCGGAACCTATTCCCGCGTTAGCTCTGGCCCAGCGGCTTTATCGCGACCCGAACCGCGCCGAGCAATTGGTCACCGAGGCGGATCCAATCCATCCACTGTTCATGCCGACGGCATTCAGGGCGCTGGCCGCATGACCGACGAGCTCAAATTGAAAGTCGGCGGCGTCGTGATTTCCGGCTGGACGGATATCCGCGTGACGCGCGGTATCGAGCGTTTTCCCAGCGATTTCACAATCGCCTTGACGGACAAAGACCCCGCCACGCTCGCCCAGGTGACTGGCCGGCCGGGCGACGCGTGTCAGGTGTTGTTGGGCGATGATGTGGTCGTGACCGGTTATGTCGACCGCTTGACGCCGTCTTACACGGCGACGGGCTACCGATTAACTTTGTCAGGCCGAGGCAAAGGGCAAGATTTGGTCGATGCGTCGGCGGAATGGCCCGGCGGCCAAATCGCAGGCGCCAACGTCCAGGCGATCGCCGAAAAATTGGCGTCGGCCTACGGCATTAAAGTCACGACCGTGGGCGATCCGGGCAAAGTCATTCCACAGTTCAATCTGACGCTGGGTCAAAGCGCGTGGGAGATTATCGAAGAGATTTGTCGTTACGAGGGGCTATTGGCTTACGAACTGGCTGATGGGTCTCTTCGGCTTGGTCCGGTCGGCGCAACAATTGCGGCCAGCGGCTTTGTGGAAGGCCAAAACGTCGAAGCAGGGTCGGTGGCATTTAGCATCAACGAAAGCTTCAGCGAGTACGATTGTTTCTTAACGTCGCAGGAAACGTTTGGCGACGTTACTGGCCCGGCCGACCAGCACGCCGGCAATTTGATCGCTACAGTCAAAGACCCTAACGTTCGCCGCAACCGCAAACGCTATATCATTTGCGAAGCGGTCCAAGGTGGTATCGATTTGGCTCAACGCCGCGCCGTTTGGGAAGCGCAGCGGCGCGCGGGGCGAGGATCGATTGCGCAAATCACCTGCGATAGCTGGCGCGATGGGAACGGTGCTTTGTGGACGCCGAACACCCTTGCTCCGGTTTCGTTGCCGTCGCTGCGCTTGGCCAAGGCCACCTGGCTAATCAGCGAAGTGACCTATCGATTGGATGCGTCGGGCACGCACGCCGACCTGGTGCTGGGCCCGCCCACAGCTTTTGCGCCTCAACCCGTGCAGCTCCAACCCGTCGTCGCGGGAATCGTATGATGGAAAAGTTGATCCGCGCCATCGCTCACTTGGTCGGTATGGCCAAGGTGCTGCGCGTCGACGATAGCGGCGCGGTGTTGCGGTTGCAGATCGATCGCGGTCCTTACGGCGAACGCGGTTCGCAAGGGCTGAGGGACGACACGGCTTTCGCGGGCGGCGCCTATGGTCATTATGGCGTTCCGCCTCTGGGCGCCGACGCTGTGGCGCTTTCGATTTCCGGCGATCGCTCCCGCACTGTGGTGCTCGGCGTGGTCGATCCCAAGTCGCGGTTGAAAGGCCTTCAGCCTGGTGATGCGGCTATGGGCGATGTGCGCGGCGCCTATTTGAAACTCACGGCGGCCGGGCTCGAGATCGATGCGGCGAATTTGCCGATTAAGATCTATAACGCTGCAACCATTACTCTTGTGTCGACCGGCGCCGTGCGTGTCGAAGCGCCGACGCTGCAGTGCACCGGCGAAATCGTGGCGCATTGCGACGGGACCGCGATTGCGCTCGGCACGCACAAACATGCCGGCGTGACAGCCGGTGGCGCTGTTTCGAGCGGCCCGGTTCCTTAAAATGCGCGATATTCCGACGATGTGGGTCCCTGCCGAAGCGCGGGGCGATTGGGTTGCGCCCGATCCGTCGCAGCCGCTTTCCGATCTTGAGACGGCGGTGCTGATCAGCCTGTTCAGCGACGCCACGGCCACCCCGTCCGACGTCATCCCGGACGGGTCCGGCGATCCGCGCGGTTGGTGGGGCGACCAGGGCGAAGACACGCCGATCGGCTCCCGGCTCTGGCTCTATGAGCGCGCCAAGCGGACCTCGGCGACGCTGAACGCGGTGCGCGACGCCATCAAAGCCGCCTTGGCCTGGCTGGTGACGGACCAAGTGGCGGGGCGCGTCGATATCGAATGCGAGTGGCAACCCGGCGGCCGGTTGGCGGCGCGCATCGGCATCGTGCGGCCGACCGGCGACGTGGTGAGCCTGGCCTATGCCTGGGCGTGGGGGACTGACTAATGCCGTTCGCCCGTCCCACCCTAAGTGATTTGCGAGCCCAAATTAAAGCCGACCTCGGGTCGGACTGGCTGCGTTTTGCCAATGTTCCCGTCCTCGGCAAAGCCTTAGCCGGCGCGCTTTGGGGTCAATACGGTTATCTCGATTGGATCGCCCGCCAATCGACGCCGTTTACGGCTAAGGATGAAGCGCTGGAAGGCTGGGCGGCGTTGAAAGGCGTCACCCGCAAGGCCGCGACCAAGGCGTCAGGTCCGGCGTCTTTCGCGGCTTCTGGATCGTCGCCGTTGCCCGCCGGGACACCCGTCGTGCTGACCTCGACCGGAGCGGCTTATGTGGTCACCACGGGCGGCGTGGCAAGCGGCGGTTCTGTCGCCGTCACAATTCAAGCGGTGCAAGCGGGTGCAACGGGCAACGTCGACAGCGGAGCGGGGCTAACACTTGGTTCGGCTGTCGCCGGCGTTTCGCCCAACGGCGCGACTACGGCGGCGCTTAGCGGCGGCGCTGATGTTGAACTCGACGCCTCATTACGCACCCGGATGTTGGCGGCCTATGCGGCCCCGGCAAAGGGCGGGGCCCAAAGCGATTATGTGGAGTGGGCGCTGGGCGCGCCGGGGGTCACCCGCGCTTGGGTATCGCCTCGAGGTCAGGGGCCTGGCACGGTTGTGGTCTATGTGATGCTGGACGACGCCGAAGCCACGCATAACGGATTTCCACAAGGCTCAAACGGTGTCGCGGCTTTGGAAACGCGCGACGTGGCCGCAACGGGTGACCAACTGGTCGTCGCCAATGCCATCTATCCACTGCAGCCGGTGACCGCTTTGGTTTATGTGGTGGCGCCACGACCGAACACCGTTGCTTTTACGTTGGCGGGGCTAAGCGCCGCCACGGCGGATATAAAAGCCGCCATCGCGGCGGCGATCGACGCGGCGCTGTTGGCCGTGGCGGCGCCGGGCGGCTCGGTAAACTTGTCCGCCATTGAGTCCGCGATCGCCGCCGTGCCTTTGACGGCTGGCTTCGTCATTACCGCGATCACCTGCGATCATGGGACGGTCTCCCCGGGCTCGGCGGGCAATATCAGCTCGGCGGCCGGATACCTGCCCGTGCGCGGCGCTGTGACGTACAGCTGATGCCCGCGCCCGCGTTTACCGTTCAAGATTTCGCTACCGCCTTGCAGCGACTATTGCCGCGCGGACGCGTGTGGACTGCGGACCCGTCCAGCACTCAGACGGCGCTTTTGACCGAACTGGCGCAAAGCTTTCAACGGTTGGCGGCGCGGGGCGCGGCGTTGCTGATCGATGCATTTCCCGCAACCACCTCCGAGCTGCTGCCGGAGTGGGAAGCCAGTTTAGGCTTGCCGGATCCCTGTGTCGGTCCAGGCGCGACAGATAAACAACGGCGCGCGCAAGTGCTCGGCCGCCTCACCGATACCGGCGGCGTCAGCGCTCTCGATTTTATCGCGTTTGCCGCTACGCTTGGATTTACGATCACCATCGCCACTTACACGCCGTTTCGCGTCGGTCGAAACTCTGCGGGCCAAGCTTTGCGCGGGCCGGCTTGGTCGTTCACTTGGGGCGTTACAGTATTAGCCAATAGTGGCGGCCTCGATCCATCCGTGTTGATTTGCGAATTTCGTGCCCGGGCCCCGGCCCATACGTCCATCCTTCTTTTGAGCTGAAATCATGCAGCGCATCGACGACGCGACGGCGGCAAACGCCTTGCCGGCTCCGGAAGCCGCCGGAACGCCCGGCTATTTCACGGAAGGCGATCCTGCAACGCCAACGCCCGCGACTTTGCTTCGGGCGTCATGGGCAAACATGGTGCAGGAAGAATTGGTCACCGTTGTGGTCGCGGCCGGTATTGGATTGTCCAAAACCGTCTATACCCAAGTGCGCGATGCCATTCTTTACTTGATCCAGCGCGGCACACCGAAATATGCGGCCGATACTGGCGCAGTTAATACCTTAACTGCAACCTTGTCGCCCGTCCCGGCCGCGTTGACGGACGGCATGGAAGTCAGGGTCAAAGTCGGGCACACCAATACCGGCGCAGTGACGCTCAACGTCAACGCGCTCGGTGCGCAGCCGGTCACGTCCAGCCAAGTGGCGCTCGGCGCGGGCTCCCTCACGGCAGGCTCAATCTATTCTTTTGTTTGGAACGCAGCCTTAAACGCGTGGGAATTGCAAACGCCGCTGGCCAGCGCAGGCGCGTCGGCTGTCTTGGCAGACCCCGGATATAAAATATGGCCGGACGGCTATGTGGAGCAATGGGGTAATGTAGTGGGCGCGATTACTCACGAGGGGTCGGTTTCAATTACTTTTCCCTTTGTTGGCATGAGTCAATGTTTCATCGCTCACGCTTGGGCATTGAATTCTAGCGCTTCCAACATCGGCAACACAACTTTGCAAACCCAAAGTTACATGGCCACGGGAGCGACTTTCTACGTGCAAGACGACGTTGGCGGCAGCGGCGCGGCGGCCACGGGTTTTGGCTGGCGGTGCGTCGGCAAGATCTAGCACGCGCCGCTGCGTCTCATTTTCCTCGCGAGCGAGCCCATCCCAATGCCCGAATTTCCGGACGGCTATCCCGTGCGCGCGACCGTGCCGTTGTCGGGCGACGAAGCGGTGTTGATTAGTCAAGGCGGCCGCGTCAAACCCGTGGCCGCCAGCGAGGTTGCGGCTTTGGCCGCACGAATCCGGATATTCGATTATCCAGGCCAATGGACGCGAGTGACGTCAGATCGAACCTTGGTGGTTGGCGGTCTTTATGGCGTCGTCACTACCCATTCGCGAACCTTAATTCTGCCGCTGCTGGCTGGATTGAGCGACGGCGCCGCAATTCGTGTCGCGGACCTTAAAGGGCTGTCTGAAACCAACCCGATCGTCATCATCCCGGCGGCGGGTGATAAAATAAACGATCAATTGAATAACCCCATCACAATCGCAAGCAACCGAACCGTTGTGGATTTTGTCGTCAATCTAGCTGACGGCACGTGGGACACACTCACCCTATTATAGGAGCGCCCCGTTATGGCTCGGCGTCACCCGTTTACATGGGCTGCGGCCCTATGTCTGCTTGCCAGCGTTGTAGCGGCCCAAACAACGATTGGGCCGCCGCTTTACAAAGCGCAAAATCTCGGCGATGTCGCCAATCCGGCAACGGCGCGTACCAACCTGGGCGCCGCTAAGTCGGGCGCGAATTCCGACATTACAAGCCTCAATGGCTTGACCACGCCTGTTGCAATCAACGAAGGCGGCACGGGAGCGACAACCGCTCCGGCCGCGCGGACCGCGCTCGGCTTAGATAGTGCGGCGACGCAACCCTCATCGGCTTTTGATCCGGCAGGCGCTGCAGCCACGGCGGCGGCGGCGGCCTTGGCTAAGGCCGCAAACCTGTCTGATGTCGCCAGCTCGACGACTGCCAGGGCGAATTTAGGCGCGGCGAAAAGCGGTTCTAATTCGGACATTACAGCGATCACTGGCTTGACCACGCCTTTGGCGATTGCGCAGGGCGGTGTCGGTGCGAAGGACGCAGCGACGGCGCTGCAAAACCTGGCCGGCGTGGTGAACGCCTCGGCTTGTGGCTACGCGTCGGCTCCCAGCTGGTGCGCAGGTTCCGATATTGGCGCTTGGATCAATGCGGCAGTAGCCTATGTAGGAACGGGTAAATCTTATAAAGTTATTATTGACCCGTATCAGGATTATTCTTACAGCACGACTGCTGTTGTTCCGTACAATATCCTTTTGGATTGCCAAGGGGCGATGTTGAATTACACGCCCACGACCGGCGCAGCGATTGTTGCTGCGGAACCGACTTTTACAGCCGCCACAACCTATACCATGCCGACAATTCGCGATTGTCGAATTCATCACTCGGCGGGTTATAGCGCCGGCAACACGAATATCGGCGTTTATTCCGGCGGCGACCCGGCGGGCGCGCTTAGCCCGTCCACTTATTGGGGCCCGTTTCTGAACCTGCAGAACGTTGACATTTCCGGGTTTAAGAGCGGCTATACTTATGGAAATAACGTCTGGGCGATCAACCTGACAGGCATTCACCTTCACGACAATTACGACGGCATTTTTGATCCGGGAGGTCAGGACAATGCCGGTGAGTTGATGAAAGTGTCGGGCTTTAACATTTATGACAACGCTCACTGCGGCGTAAACAGCCTTGCGTATAACAATTGGGGCTTTGAAAACGGTCATTTCGACTATAATGGCTCAGGCGGAACGACTGGCGCGGTTTGCGGCACACAGATCGTCGCGGAGTTTCACTTTATTCACTTTGAACAACCGACCGCGCCTTACATTTACATGTCTTCGGCGGCGTCTGTTATTGTTGACGATAGTACGATTTACACAGCGTCAAACACGACGGCGGGTCAGGGTTTATTTGTCATGCTCGGATCGGGGCATATTTACAATGCGTCGATCATTCATAATATTCAGATATCGGGTCAATATACGCCGCCTTACCTAGTGTACACAGGTGGTGTGGGTGATACCCTGCAAAGTTTTTCTGGTATTCAATATAACAGCGTACCTGCCGGCTCGTCGTTTACGACGCCCTATAGCGACGCGGTCAATGGCGCTATCGCCTTTCCAAATTCCGGTCCGCTGAATATCGGCGGCGACGTGGCGATTGGATACAGCGGTATCGCGATTGGATCTGGGACAGGGTTTAGCGGCGCCCCGGCGCCCAGTAACGGCCTAGCCGTTCAAGGTAGTGTCGGGATCGGCACGAACACTCCGGCTTATCCCCTTGACGTGGATAACAAGACCGCCGCGTCAGACATTACAGCGCGGGTGCACAACGGTGTTTCGGGACGTGCAGCGATTTGGCTCGCGGCGGCCGGCAGCAATTATGTGAATTCTCAATATGCCGGTACGGGCGCCACCTGGGGCGTCGGTGAATTCGGCAGCACGGCGTTTCAGTTTCAAGATATTACCAACGGCACTTATCCCTTGGTAATTAATCAAGGCGCGCCGACCAACGCAATCAATATTGGTCCAACGGGGTTCATAGGCCTGGGCCGCATACCGACCTATAATTTCGACGCTTACGCAGCATCGACGCTGAACGCCGACGCTAACTCGGCGATCACTAATGCGGCTTCGGGTCGCGGTGCTTACTTTCTTGCAAACGCCAACAGCAATTACAGCAACACGGCCTATTTCGGAACCGGCGCTCAATGGCGCGCGGGCCAAATTGGATCGACAATGTTCCAAATTGAAGATGTCACCAGCTCGACATTCCCGTTCAGCATTGTTCAAGGCGCGCCGACCAACGCTGTTAATATCACTTCGAATGGATTTGTAGGTTTAGGCCGCGGGCCGATCTACAATTTCGACGTCTATCAAAGCGCGTCTTCAGCGACCGATGCGGTTATCGGGCTGACGAACGCCGCGAGCTCTAAGGGCGCATACTTAAACCTGACGGGCGCGAGCAATTATATCAGCTCACGGTATTATGGAACCGGCGCAACTTGGGCCGTCGGCGAATTTGGGACGACGGCGTTTCAGGTTCAAGATATCACGAGCGGGACCACGCCGCTGACCATCGCCCAAGGCGCGCCCAGCAACGCCCTTTATGTCGCCGCCAACGGTAAAATCGGAATCGGGCGCACACCGTCGTTCAACTTGGATCTCTATCAAAGCGCCGCCGGTTCAGACGCCATAATGGCGATCACCAACGGCGCATCGACCAACGGCGCTTATGTTCGAACCTATACGGCCAGCACCAACTATTCGGGCGCGGATTTCGCGGGGCTGGGGCAGGAATGGCGGGTCGGCCAATTCGGCAATACTGCGTTCCAAGTCAACGACATTACCAACAGCACGATACCGTTAAAGATCGCGGCGGCTGCGCCGACCGGTTCGTTTTCCGTAGACGCTTTCGGCAATGTGTTCGTCAACCGAAACAGCGCGGTGGCCTCGACGCCATCTTTGACTGATCGATATCCCGTTTTTGTGGTTGAGGGTGCTAGCCTCGCCAATTCGGCCTTGGGCTCGATCAATTGGGCGTCTGATCCGACGTCGGGAAGCCTTAATTTCGCTAAGGCCAGAGGAGCGTCAGTCGGATATCCATCGGTCATCACCACGGGAGATTTGATCGGGCAAATCACGGCGGCGGGCTATGACGGCACGACCTGGTCTCGCAGCGTGCAGATCAATTTCAGCTCCTCCGGCACTATTGCGTCAGGTGTTGTCCCTGGGTTGATCGACATTCAAACGGCGAACGCTTCGGGAACGTTGGCGCCGGCATTGCATATCGCCAACACACAAAACGTCTCGATCGGCACATCGACTGAAAGCGCCTCAAGGCTTCTTGTCAGCCAACCATCGGCGACCGCCGCCGATATGACTGTAACATTCACCAACCTCGCCAATGGTAAAGCCGCCTTTCTGCAAACCATCGCGTTGAGCAATTACTCGGCCACCCGACACGACGGCACGGGGCAGGTTTGGTACGAAGGTGAATTCGGCAGTACGGCCTATGTACTGTACGACTCCACCAACAACAAAACTCCGTTTTCTGTCGCCGCCAACGCGCCGAACAACGCGCTGACTGTATCGTCGGCGGGCCTGGTCAACGTTCCGGGCGCCCTCACGGTTGGCGGCGTTCTAACGTCCGGCGGCGCGGCGATCACCCCAACGTTCAGCGCCACGACCTCAAGCATAGGAGGGTCGGCTTTGTCGGCGGGCACATGCGCCTCTACAACGGCCACAGTCACCGGCGCGACGACCTCGATGGCGGTTGTAGTTACGCCCGCCACCTATCCCGGCGATGCTTTCTACTGGCACGGTTATGTCAGTGCGGCCGGGGTTGTGACCGTCAAGGTCTGCGCGGCGACCGGCGCAACGCCAACCGCCTCCACCTACAACGTGCGCGTTTTGCAATAGGGCGAGCGGCTGTTTCCGGCGAACCGCGTTCGCCGACTATTGATCCGGAGGCGCCCATGGCCGTCACCCAGTTGGAACGCAAACCCAACCCAAAAAACGTCGACCTTCAGAACCAGATTGGCGAGCTTCACGATTGCCTGGAGGCGACGGCGGCGCAGGTCGATACCCTGACGGGCGACTCGGCGGTGACCAAAGCCAACTTGGCAATGGTGCTTCAAGCCCTGGGCATTCCGGAGCTGACGGCGAAAGACCTGGAGCCCGGCGCGACGCCGATCAAGGTACGGCGGCGCGTCGGCGGGTTGAGCCCGCATATGGCGGTCGGCGGGTTGATCGTGGCCGTGGTCGCCGCCGTGCCGGGCGGTCAGCTGGTCTACAAGATATTGGAGCCCGCCGTCGTCGCCTTCGCCGCGACGCTGCACCAGGCGCTGTTGACGGCGCACTAACCGCGCCGCCCTGCGAGCGACGTTCGCATCCCATCCTCGGAGACATTCGATGACCGACCCGTCGCCTCCCAGCGAAAGCGCGCCCTCGCGCCTGGAGCGCCCGACCGTCAAAAGCGAATGGACGCTGCTTTTGGCCGGCGCGTTTTGCGGTGTGATCGCGCTGGTGATCGTTGCGGCCCTGGTGCTGCATCCGTGGGCCGTCACCGCGCCGAACGACAAGGATCGGATTCACTATCTGGGTTGGGCGCTGTTCTTCGCGCTTGGCGGTCTGATCCTGATCGTCATCGCCCTCATGATGCCGACGGTCGGCACGGTGAAGGCGTCTGGCCTGGGCGCCGATCTCGAGCTGCGGGGCCGGGGCGAGGCGCCATGAAACGGCGCGGCCTGTTTGACGACTACATCGGCCCTTGGCTCGGCGTTCTGATCCTGATCGTCGTCCTGGGGGCTTGGACGTTTGTGCTGGCGGCCCTCGCCTATGGAGCGAAAACGCCATGATCACGCCGGACACGCTTCGCGCGTTCGCGCCCCGGTGCGACGCCGCGAGCCTGGCTTTGCCGCTGCAATCGGCGTGCGTCGCCCAAGGGATCACCACCGCCGCCCGCGTTTGTGTGTTCATGGGTCAGGTGTTCGTCGAAAGCACCGGCCTGACGCGGTTCGAGGAGAACCTTCATTACACCGCCGAAGTTCTGAAAAAAGGCTTCCCGGCCCGGTTCCCGACGCTAGATCTCGCGACGCAGGCGGCGGCCAAGGGCCCCGTCGTGATCGCCGGCCGGCTGTATGGCGATCGGCTGGGCAACCACGGCCCGGCGGACGGTTGGACCTATCGCGGGCGCGGCCTGATCCAGATCACCGGCCGCGCCAACTACGCCGTGGCGTCCAAATGGACCGCCGTGGATCTGATCGCCCACCCGGACCGCGCGGCGGAGCCGGAGATCGCCGCCGTGATCGCCGCCGCCTTCTTCGCGTCCAAGGGCTGCATCCCGCTGGCCGATGCGGGCGACATCGAAGGCGTCACCAAAAAGATCAACGGCGGCCTGAACGGCCTGGCCGAACGCCAAGCGGCGACGATTCACGCCCGTTCGATCTGGGCTTAAACTTCCACCGCAACAGGATCACCCTATGACCCACCGCCGTATCCTCGGCGCGCTGGCGCTTGCCTTTGGGCTGGCGTTAAGCGCTTGCCACTTCGACCCCGCCTTTGCGCAGACCGTCGCGCCGCCGTCGCCCACGCCGGCGCCGGCGGCGGTGCAATGTCCGGAGTTCACCTATAAGGCCGCGCCGCCGGCCGCCCCGGGCGCGACCATAGCCCTGTGCTACCACGCCTTCGTGGTCGGCTATTCGCCCACGCTGCGTGATCCCCTGTGGAGCGCGGAGCACTTAACGGCGGATGGCGCCAAGGCCGCCATGGTCGCCAAGCGCACCGGAACCTTTCACGCCGAAACGCAGCTGGCGCCCGCCGATCGGGCGGAGCTGGCGGATTATCACTGCGCCCCGTTCGATCGCGGCCACATGACCCCGGTCGGCGACTTCGGCGCGGATCGCGACAAGGGCGAGACCTTCAGCCTCGCCAACATGGTTCCGCAGGCGCCGGAGCTGAACGAAGGCCTGTGGGCTGAGATCGAAGCCGAGGTGCGCGGCCTGGCCATCGCCGACGGCGAGGTGTGGATCGTCACCGGACCGGCGTTTGCCGATCCGCCGGCGTTGCTCAACGCCCGCGTGGCCGTGCCCAGGGTGACGTGGAAGGCGGTCTATGACCCCAAACTCGGCGCCTGGGCCTTTGTGGCGCAAAACGACGCGTCGGGCGTGGTGGCTGTGGTGTCGATTGCCGAGCTGGTGCAGCTGATCGGGTTCGATCCGTTCCCGGCCCTGGACGACGCCGCCAAGGCCACGCCCGCCGCCGTCACGCCGCTGAAACCCCGGCCGCACCCGATCGCGCCCCGGCCGTGCAAGACGGGAGAATAGCCCATGCCCGCTTTCCTCATCGCCTGGGGCGCCGGCGCGCTGCGCTGGGGCGGAACCCCTAAGAACTGGCCGTACATCGGCGCGGGCCTGGTGATCCTAACCATCATATTCCTGGTAGTGATGGTGCGCCACGACGGCGCGGTGATCCAACGCCAAGGGGTTCAGGTGGTGGGCGCCAAGGCCGCCGCCACCGTGGCCAAGGGCGACGCCCAGGCCGCCACAGACGCCGCCGGCGTCGTCTCCAAGGGCGCCGACCGCGACGCCGCCATTCAAGCCACAGGAGCCGCCCATGCGCGGGTTTTACAGACTACGCCGGGGCACGATGCTCCGGTGGCTCGCAGCGTCAATGATGCTGCCCGTCGCGGGTTGTGCGACTATGCCGCCTACGCCAACGATCCAACCTGCGTTCAACTGCGCAAGCCTCGTCCCTGATCGGCTCAAGGCGCCCGTCGCCGGCGCGCCCCTGCCGCCGGCCGATGCGGACGCCGGCCAAGTGTGGGGCTTCGCCGACGCCCAGACCGGGCGGTTGGACATGGCCAACGGTCACACGTCCGACGTGGTGGACATCGTCACCAAATGCGAAGCCGCCAAAGCCGAAGCGCAAACCGCGCTGAAGCCGAAACGGAAATGGTGGTGGCCCTTTTAAAGGGCCTCGAACGGGGTTAGAATCTCCTCATGGTCGAAAAACTGATGCCCTACCGGATGCCCTCTCAAGCCGAGATCGATGCGGCCTACTTGCCCGTCACGGCAGACATTCGGCGGATGCTTGATGATAGGCACCGCCAAGCGGTTGAGATCGTCGCTTCGGGGCGAACCGTCGAATTTGTCATTGGTGAAAAGGTCGTCGGGCGCATCGATCCGGTGCGGCCGTTCCGGAATTTCTAAGGCGGTCAATTTCTTCGATTTCGAGCTCTGACGCCCCCGGCCACCCCGGCCGGGGGCGTTTTGCGTTTCAGGCACTCAACTTCACCAGAATGGGCGAGTTAGGGTATCGACCACATCGCGTCCCCGCACCCATCGATACCCTAACTCCCTCCTCTTGGCTGTTCAGCCGGAGGAGGGTTGCTAAATCCCCTTCTAATTCAAGTTCGTAATTGCCCCGGCCCTCTGCCGGGATGAGCCGGATTCCGGCGATCAGCGTGCGCAGCGCTTTGCGGGCTTCGGCTCGCTCCACGGTCGGCTCGCCATCGAGCCCCGCCTGCAGATCCTCCACCAGCCGGCGATAGCGCTGGGCGATGGCGGGATGCAGGTCGACCACATCGGCGCTCGGTCGATTGTCCAGGCGCGCTTCGAGCGCTGCCCTGCGCGTCTCCAACTCCCCCAACCGATCCTTAATCGCCGCCCCGGTCAGCACGCCATCGGCCACCTGGTCGATCAGGCGCGCGGCGCGGCGCTTCACCTCGTCCAGCTCGCGCCTCACGGCGGCGTCGTTATGTAACGCGATCGCGCGCTGGCGCCCCTTCTCCGTTACATATTCGGCCACCGCCGCCTCGATCACGGCGGGGTGCAACAGGTTGTCGCGGATGGCGGCCAAGACGCGAGCCTCCACGTCGGCGCCCCGCGCCGTGCGGGTGTTGGTGCAGCCCGATCCTTCCGCCCGGCCGTTGCAGCGGAACCGGCGATCGGGACCGCTGAGGGTCATCGCCCCCGTGCACACGCCACAGCGCACCAGGCCTGACAGCAGCCCCTTCGGCCGTCGCACAGCGCCCGGGGTCATCGGGTGCGCCACGCTGGCCAGGCGGCGCTGCACAGCGTCCCACAGGGCGTCATCGACGATCCGGAGCTCCGGCACCGCCGTGGTCACGCGGTCGGCTTCTGCGGCCGCCCTAGCGCGGCGCGTGCCGGTCCGGCGATCCTTGGTCCAAGTCTGACGGCCCCACACCTGAACGCCTCGGTATAGGTCGTTGTGCAGCACGCCGTTGCCGCGCTGGGCGTTGCCGTTGATGGTGGAGGCGTTCCACCGGCCGCCGCGCGGCCCCGGCACGCCCTCCAAGTTCAGCCGCCCGGCGATGGCGCGCGGCGAAGCGCCGGCCGCATACTCCCGAAAGATGCGGCGCACGATGGCGGCCTCCCCCGGATCGATGGAGCGCAGCCCCGCGCGAATCTCGCCCGCCTCAGTCAGCTCGCGGCGCACCTGGTAGCCATAGCTCCGCCCACCGGCGGATCGCCCATCCCGCGCCACGCCGGACAAGCCGCGCCGGGTCTTGCGCGCCAGTTCCTCTAGGAACAGGGCGTTCATCGTGCCCTTGAGGCCGATGTGCAACGTCTGCGCCTCCCCCTCCGCGATCGTATTGATCGTGACGTTGCAGGCGCGGAGATCCTCATAGATGTCCCACGCGTCGCCGCCGGAACGGGTCAGGCGATCCAGCGCCTCGGCGATCACCACGTCGATCGCGCCCGCCTTGGCGGCGGCCAACAGGCCGATCAGTCCGGGCCGGTTGGCGGCGGAGGCGCCGCTGATCGCCGCGTCGCTGTATTCCGCCACGACGTCGGCGCCCAACCGCGCGGCATGCGCCCGGCAGGCGGCGAACTGATCGGCGATCGACCCGACGTTCTGAAGGTCGGATGAAAAACGGGCATAGAGCGCGGCGCGCATGGGCGGTTACTTCGTCTCTTTCGGCCGGTCCTGGTCGGCGGCCATCATGCGCGCAAGCGCCCGCGCTAAGTCAAGCACCGCCTGTGGCGGCGGGGGCGTGTCCGATCGGCGCTTAGGGCTCGATCCGGCGGCCATGGTTAGGCGGCGCTCTCGTCCGCGTGCAACGCGTCAAAAGCGTGGCCAGCCATTTCATCCGCGAGTTCTCGAATGATCCGTCGCACGTCGTCGCAAGAAACGTCTCGTTTCAAGCAGGCTGCAAAGCAGTCTACGGAGCCCCCAAGCGCGCCGACAACCACGGCCTGCTGGCCCGCTTGGCCCTCGACGGTGCCCATCAGGTGTTGCCTGATCAGCTCCATGACCGCTAAGCGCGTTTCCTGGGCAATCGCGTTAAAAGCTGGTTCGCTAAGTTCGACCATCACGCTTTTCCTTTCACGGGCATAACGGTGAGCTGCAGAGCGGTGCGGCGGTCTTTGACGCGTTGGAGCATGGCGTCGATCGCGCCCGGGTCTCCGCCCAGCCCAACGCACGCGAGGCTGACGCCCAAGAGTACGCTTTCGGCCAAGGTCAGAACGTCCGCCACGTCGCCGCCGGAATCGACCACCCGGACCGTCATGGCGTTGACGATCGGCGGGAGGAGGGTGTTGTGAAGCAAGCGCTGATCAATCATGACGGCGCGCCCGGCATGGCGTAGCAGTTCGTGCAACCGGGAGACACGACCGAGCACCCGGTGATCGGGTTCCACGTCGCGTCCGTCCATTCGATCGTGGTGTTGTCAGCCATGGTTAGATCGCTTTCCTACAGACGTCGCACAGCGGACGCCGGGTCAGGCTGACGCTATGGGGGAAAAGGGCGGGGGCGAAGGCGTCAGGGTCTCCGCGAAGGCACTCCCGCGCCGCGTGGCAGGCTTTCTGGCTGCAGCCGTCGCAGGCTGTGAAAACAGCGTCGCGCTCGACAAACCGTCCACACCAGTCGCTGAGGTCGATCGCCGGCCAAGCGCCGAAGCTGCGATAGCTGGAGCCGGTTCGGGGATTGACTGTGCCGGTGGGCGCGTCGGCGCGGCAGGTGGGGTGAGGCTCAACGCCCGCGCGGGGCGCGCGCATGAACCGGCAATCGGCGCACCGTTCCGTCATCATGCCGCCCTCATGGCGTTCAGCGCGCCTTCGGGGTCGGCGGCTCTCAGTGCGGCTTGCAAGGCGCGGCTGTCCAGGCCCGCGAGCCAAGCCAGGCCAATCTGGCTTTCGGGGATGGCGTCGGTGGAAAGGATGTAGATCGCGACCATGGTGCGCCGCTCGATCTCGCCAAAGAACGGGTAGCTGACGTTGGTCAGCTGGATTCGGCGCCCCTGGCGGCGGCGCTGGATCGAGCGCGCCAAACCGTCCAGATCGGCGAAGGCATAGGGCCGCTCCCGCCCAGCGACGAACAGGGCGTAGGGAACCTTGAACCGGTCCGGCGCGCGGGTTCGGCGGGCTTCGGCCATGGCCTGAGCGTGGGTTGATAGAGTTCCGCGCATCAATGACGCCCCTCGGAATGGTTGGGCGAAAGGGCGATGGTCAGGGCGTTCAATGCCGCTTCCGTCCCAGCCTTTTCAGAAGCGCAAGCGGCGCAATCGGCGCCAAAGCCGACGTCCAGCGCGATTTCCAATAAATCTGCCGCTAGAGCGACGATTTGGGATCGGTGCAATCCGTGAATAATTAGGGGTTGCTCGTCCGTGGACCCGCGATCGTTCACCAAGAACAGCAGAAACGGTCCCGTGGTCACGCGCGATACAGCATCAGCGGCGCGCTCAATGGTGTCGCGCTTTGAAACGTGTCTGCGCGGTCGCTTGCTCATTCTCCGCCCTCCGCTGCGTCGGTTGCGGGGCTGGCCAGTTCGGCCAGCAGCGCCGCGTCTTCCGGCGCGGGCTCGGTGCAGACGGGGCAAAAGCCGTCCGTCAGGTCGTCTTCAAGGGTCCGGTCGCCGCCGCAGTTTGAGCAATAGAGGCCGGGGTCGTTCTCATCCTCCGGCCCGTCGCCGGCGACGGTGAGCGCCCGCGCGGCGTGGTCGCGGTTCTGCGCCCAGTTCGGCGCGAGCATGGGATAGTCGCGCGGCAGCTGCCACTTGGTGATGTAGTCGGTCGGCGACAGGCCAAAACGCAGGCGGATATAGGTGGCGAGGTTCTTTACCCGGCGCCCGTCGTCCAGGCAGACGATGAAGTCCGGCGTGATCGAGCGCCGCCACGGGATCGCGGGCTGCGGGCGTTCAAACTCTCCGGCGCACCGGTTGATCGCCATGGCCAGCAATTCGGCCATGGTCTGGCGCTTGTTGTGGCTGCGTTCGGCCTCGGGATCGATGATGGCGAGGGCGGCTTCGTCGGCGCCCACCAAAGTCACGTCGTCGTAAAGGTCCGGCGCGCAGATCTCCAGCGGCAACGTCATGCCGCAGCGGCGCGCGAGCTCGGCGAAGCGCCACGGGTTCCACGGCGCCCCGGCCCGGGTCTCGGCCTTGATGGCCTCCGCAGCGGCGAGGATATCGGCGTCGCGGGTCTCCTCATCGTCCGGCGCGTCGGGTGCGGCCGACAGCGGCGCAACGACTTCGAGCGGGGCCTCTTCCGCCGCCGCATCCGGATCGAGGTTCAGCCATTCGGTGACGTAGCCGTCATCGGTGAAGCAGCGGGCCGCCTCGCGCGCCTTGGCCAGGTGCTCCGCCTCCACGATCGCTTCGTCCGGATTGGCTTCGGCCAGGTCGTGGGCCAACAGCCAATCCTCACCGGCCCGGGTGACGTAGGCGTGCCAGCGCGCGGGCTCGCCGCCCATGACGAACTTGATCAGGCCCTTGCTGCTGAGCGGACCGGACGTGGCGAGGCGGTCGTGCCAATAGGCGCCGACCGGGACCGCCGGCTGGCCCGTATCGTCCACGGCCAGGCCGATCTCACACGCAGCGTGCTGAAGCTCCACCAGGATCAACTGCTCGGCGACGGAGAGCACGATGGGCGCGGAATCGGGGCGCCCGGTGAAGCCTTCGATGTCGAGTTGGGTTTCTTCGCTCGGCTCTAGGCCTTCGCCCTGCTCGACCACCTCCGCTGCTGGCGGACCCAGCGCACCTACCAGCACTGACGTAGTGTCGACGGGCGTGAAAAAAGGCTCGGAAGTAGGCGGCGGCTTCGGCAGGTTCAGGAACCGACTGGCGTAGTTGTCGAGCGCCGCAAGTTCGTTTGCAGGTCCCGAACTGACGACCGCGCTCCGCGCAAACAGCAGGATATCCGCCCGCGTCTCGGCCGTCGGGCGCTTGCCGAGGCTTTCCAGATGCGCCCATCCGGAATCCGTCAGATAAGCGATGTGACCGGTGCCGCCCGACGTCAGGGATCGCGCTACGAGCCCCATGTGGACGAGGTTCGGCAGCGCGCCCAGATCCACATCGACGCGGATTTTGCACCCGCCGCAGAACGGGAACCGTTCGGACGCGTCGGCCAACTCGATCAAGGCCAACAGCATCTTTGGCGTGATCTTCGGCTTCTGGACAAGTTCCCGCGCCGCCGTGGGCGAGAGGTAGTCGGGGTGATCGGTTGGCAGGCGCATGCGCTCGCGATCGGCTTCGGGCAGCTTCATCAGTTGGACGCGCATCTGCACCTGGCGGATGGAGACGCCCACGCGGGCGGCAATCTCATCGGTCTCGGCGCCCTGGCGCACCAGGCGCTCGAAGGCCTCGGCCTCCTCGATGGGGCGAAGCTTGCGGGCGGCCAAGTTGTCGCCCAGCGCCAGAAACTCGCGGTCGATGCCCGCTTCGTCGCGCACCTTGCAGAGGATCTTGCGATCCTGTGGCCAGCGTCCGTCCTCGATGAGCCGCCCGATGGCGCGCCATCGCCGCTCGCCGCCGATCAGCTGGTGAAACGGTAGGCTCTCGCCGTTCACGTTCACTCGCGCATGTTCGGAAGGCTCCGCCGGGCCGACCTTCAGTTCGTTGAGCAAGCCCTGCTCGGCGATCAGTTCGGCCAGGGCGGCGTCGGCGGCCATCGCCTCTTCGCTGTCCCAGTCGGTGCGGGCGTTGCCGGGGTCCGGCACGATCTGGCCGTGGTAGAGTTCGACGAAGCCGTCCGGCGGGTTAGGCGAACGCGGTTCGCCGTCCAACCGATCCAGCGCGGCCAGGGCGGCGCGGCCCGCGTCGGTCAGGGTGCGATCCTTTAACGTCGCGCCGTCGGTGATCAGCCCGGCGGCCTGCAACGCTTTCAAGGTTTTTGAAAGGTTGGAGGCGTCGCGCCCCAGCGCCGTGGCGGCGGCCGACAAAGTGTCGTGCGCCCCGCCCGCGATGGCGCGGATCACGTCGGCGTTGGCGAGAGCGAGGGGCGTGAGCGCGTTCATGCGGCGGTCTCCAAAAGGGCGCGGCGTGGATCGTCGCGCGTGTCGCGCAGCACCACGAGCGCGGCGCGCAGCTCGTCATGGTCTTCGCCGGCGGTGAGGCAGGTGCGCGCGGCGTGGACGGTGAAGCCGCCTTGGCCATCGGGCTTCAGGATCGAGACCTGCACCAAGGCCACGCGGTGCTCGCCGCCCTCGCCGTCGCCATTGTCCCAGGGGTCGCCGACCGTGACGCATCGGGTACGCGTGCAGCCCTCGGCCTTGCGCCAGCGGTGAATGTCCCGCGCCAGGTCCGCCAGATCGCCGAAGGGGGCGCGATCGCGCTGATCTGTGTCGATGTAGCGATAGGGCCAGAACCAGTCTTTCATGGCCGCCCTCCGCCAATGATCCGACGAACGGCGTTCGCGAGGTGGATGGCCGAGCGCTCGATGGGGGTGGGGCGCCAACGGACGGGCGCAGCGGCGTGCTCGGCCGGCGCCTGGTAGCGCGCGCGCACCTCAGACACCGCGACGCGGTCGCATCCGGCGCGGGTGATGACGGGGAAGGGGTGGATGACGCCGCAGGTTGGCGAACGCTCGGCCATGGGTTTAGTCTCCGCGTGCGATGGAGGCTTGGATGACGGAAGACGGATCGACGGAGGGCGCGATGGCGGCGCTCAAAGAGCGGTGCTCGGCCCTCGAAATGGCGTTGGAGATCGTCATCGGCTGCTTGCCTGACGACGCGCGGCAGCGGATCGAACAGCACGCCGAGCGGCTTCAAGCAGGCGAGCACCCAGCGATTGCGGGGCAGGGCGCAACGCCGGAAGAGGTGGGCATGGCGGTGCAGCTGCTGACGGGCGAACTGGCGGATGACTGAGCCGAAGCCCGCGCCGCGTTTGATGGCCGCCTGCGTTGCGGCCGGATAAGCGCACGCCTCGGTCGGTCAGTTCGTAGCCGAAGCCGATGACGGTCAGGTTCTTCGGCGCGTAGCCTTGCTCGACGGCCCAAGCTCTGAAGTCGGCGTAGAGATCGCTGGACGTCTCGACGGCGGTCGGGTCGAGGGTGCAGCGCGCATCGATCCATTGTCGAAAAAGGGATTGGGCCACGGCGGCGCTCCGGTTCGGGGGGCGTTCGCGGCGCTTCGGGAGCCGGTCGAGCAGCCCTCCCCGGCGCCCGGCCCGCTCGCGAAGCACCGCGAACGGGTTGAATGTGGCGTTGAGATTTTGGTTTTGTCAACAATCCGTCAACCGGATTGTCGTCAACGGCCACGGGGGTCTGGCGGCTGTTGCGGTGCGAATCGCTTACCGTCAAAGTCGTTAAGGGCTTCGCGGGCAGGTGGTCATGGCGTTCGGATTATTGTTGCTAGCGGCCTGCCTGGGCTGCATCCCGGCGGCCATCGCCCAGTCGAAGGGGCGCGGATTCGGCGGTTGGTGGGTCTACGGGGCGCTGCTTTTGGTGGTCGCGCTACCGCACGCCCTGCTGCTCAATCGCGACCAAGCCGAGCTAGATCGGCGCGCCATCGGTCGGGGCGAGGCCCGAAAGTGTGATCAGTGCGCGGAATTAGTGCGCCACGACGCCAAGGTCTGCCGGTATTGCGGCGCTGCGTTGCCGGAGATCGTCGCCGAACCTGTGTCGGCCATTGTGTCAGATGCGGTTGTTGATGAGCCTGCGCCCGTCTCGACTAAAAAAGGCTGGTGGATCATTGCTGGCGTGTTTTTCTTTGTAGCCCTCGCCGCAGTCGTGATAAACCAAGCAAATACAACGCCTTCGACGCCTGCTGTCGTACCACCGCCGTCGCCGACCCTAGGGGTGAACCTCAGTCCGCAAGAAAATCGCAACGCGCTGAAAAGCTGTCGCCGTGCGATGGCTGCGACCAAAGGCCTGCCGAGAGCAGTCCGCATATTGGGCAATCATCCCATCGCGGAAAGCAACGGTGAGACAGGATCGGTGACGTGCTTATTGCAATATGGTCACGGCGTTTATGGTAAAGTAACGGCAGATTTAGAGTGTGCTCGGCGCGACACCTGCACGGACGCCCACGTCGAATTTAACCTCCCCGTACAGTAACGGCATATACACCTTTTACTTCGGACCATGGCAAATTAAAAACACGCGTTTCAGGCACAAGCTCCCGCAAGAATAGATTAGCGTCCTCAGTTTTTACGTATTGTTTGACCAGCATTTGGCCGTTTTTCATTTCTACAACGCAGCCTTGGTTGCGCTTGGGAAAGCGGTCGCGGTCGAATACCACGACTTCGCCGGGTTCGACCCAGGGCGACATGCTTTCGCCGGCGACTTCCATGGCGTCGGATCGGGGTCCGAGCAAAGATCGCATGTTGATGGTGCGCAACGGCTCGCCGGCGTCATAAACTTCCATGCCGATTGGCCCCGCACGCGCCCGGCCAAAGACATTGATGTCGAATTGTCGCGTCCGATCGCGAAATTCGCCGCCGCTTTGGACCGGGTTATCGCCGGCCATTATGTGCGCGCGGGCAAGTTCAAGTTCTTCTTGATCGGCGTCGAGTGCGCGCAAAATGTCGGTCAACCGATCGGGATCGATCCGCGTCTCACCGGTTTCGTATTTTTGATAAGCAGCACCCGACATGCCGATTTGCAGCCCGATCGCCCGCAGCGAGGGTTTGGGGTCGCGGTTCTCGCGTATGTGGCGAAGCGCCGCGCCTATTAGGCGTTGTTCGGCCACTCGGGGGCTTATCGTCGTTGCCATACGACGATATGGCGCCGGCGCGTGGTTGACAGCTATCCCCAGCAAGCGCCCGGCCTTCGCGTTGAATTGCAGTTGACATAAACCCCCAAATCAACGGCAGTTCAACCGCGTTGGCGAATCGAGGGCCGCGCATGTCCGAAAAAACGACCATTCCGCCGGTTATTCCAAAACCCGAACTCGCGCTGTGGATATGGCTTCGCGGCCTGTCTCTGGTGGAAGCGGGAGAGCTGTTTGGCTGTTCCTATGAACACGTACGCAAGATGTGTTTGCCGTTTTCAGATGCGCGACGCCAGGTGCCAGAGCCTGAGCTCTTCAAACGCATTCACGCCGCGACGGGCGGCGATATTCTGTACGAACATTTTTTTGCACCTGAGGCGCGGCCCTCTTACTCGACGGCGATCAAAGGGCGCCGCCAATGAGGGCCCCCGTGGACGCGTCCCTGGTCGGCCGCACGATCGAGGTCGCGGCGACTTACAAGCGCGGCGGTTCGACCATTCTCCGCAAGGGCGAGCTGGTGCGGGTGGAGACGGTCTCGCCGACCGGGAACCTCCGCTGCGCTTTGCCCGACGCCGGCGGCAAGACGAGGCGCGTGGGTCCGGGCGGCTGGTATCCGCGAACGCGGTTCATTGAAACGGGCGGTCGCTCATGAACCCCCGCGCCAAGTTTCAGCCGCGTAATCCCTTAACCCATCGGGCGCAGTGGCGATCCTTTGCCGAAGCGGTGTTGGCGGGGCTGGATCGTGATGAGGTGGCCGATCTGCCGGACGCGGATCGGGCAAAGCTCGGCGATTTGGCGGCGACGGCGCGTATCGCCTGGAACTTTCCAGCTGCAGGGCCGGTCGGGCGGGTCGCTGCGCCTTTACCGGAGTGTGTGTTGAGTTGGTCGCGGCAGACTTCGTCTGTGCTGCGTCGGGAAATCGCGCCGGGGGTCCGGTTTTGGGCGGATTACCTGATCCAGCTTTTGGCGCTGGTGGAGGCGGTCGAGCCGGACGCCGCTGCACCCATTCCACACTGGCTATCGCGCGCGGATCTGGCGTGATGGCGACCGGTTTTACCGAAGCGCAGCGGGGCGTTCTGTCGTCCGGCATGTCGCCGGCGACCGCCGCCGCTTTGCTGGGTTGGTCCGCCATGCGGGTCATCCGCGCCCGGGCCGCCCTAGCGGCGCAACAGACTGAAAAGGAGCGCACAGATGCGGCGAAACCCGCGTTTACGACGATCGACCAAGAGCGCGCCATCGACAGGCCCGGCGCCGACGCCGTCGAAACGCCGCCTTCGCCTCAAATTCCAGAACCGCCGGCTGCGGCGCTTAGTCGTGCGGTTGGAGCCGTTTCGGTTCAAACGGCGGAAATCACGCCAGAACTTCATGCGCGGTGTGAAGCCTCGGCTGCAGCGGACGCTGCATCGGATCTACCGCGACATGCGCAACGACGATCAGGCTGTGAAGCCGCGATAGGCGCGTCGCGCGTCGCCCGCAGGGTCCGACAGTTTGCCAATCCCGCCTGTGTGCGGGTGTTCAAGGGCGTTGTGCGCGAGGTGGGGCAGGAGCGGGGCTCGCTGCGCCGCTGGGCCGTGGTGAGGCTGACGAGCGGGCTGCGTGTCAAGCTGTGGTCGGGCGTTGCTCGAGACGGCCTTATGGGCGTTGGCGCGCGCGTTGAGTTGTACTTCGACGCCGGCGATTGGCGGCTGTCTTCGGACGCGGCGTTATGACGGCGCGGCTTCGCCACGAAATGCTCGCGGATGGCGGTGTGCGGGTATCGCTGATCCCGGCTGCGGGGCCCGCGCTATCGGTCGTGATGGGCGAAAACGCGGTTAAGGCGGCGTGTTGGGGCATGCTCGCGGATCTCGATCCAGACGCGGAAATAGACGCGGAAAACGGCGGTTTGATCCGGACGGCGCGCGGGGCGGCGCGCGCGGCGGTCCTGGCCGCGTTATCGAAGGGCGGGCGGACAGTGGACGCTCTGGCGGTCACCACCCGGCTTGAGCCCAATTCGATCCGAAAGATTTTAAGCCGCCTGGCGCTGGACGGACTTGTGACCTCGCGTGAGGCGGACGCCTCGCGCCACAAGGTGTGGTCGCTGGCCAGTCGGGCGGGCGGTGACCGATGAGCGCGGGAGCCCGAAAAGCTATCGATCCGCAGGCCAAGGCGCAGGCCGATCGCACGAAGCTGCGCGCCTGGCTGGAAGACGTCGCGGCGTTCGCCATCGACTGGCTCGACGAGCTGGATGCGCCTTTTGTCGATCTTGAAGATGACGAACAGGAAGGGTCGGATTGAAATGACCTTTTCTCGTCCGCTTGCGCCCTTGGAATTAGAGATCATCGCTCGACTCGCTGCGGCGAACGCCTTGGCGCTGGAGCGGTTGCGAGCCCGCCGCCAAGCGGAGGCGGCGGGATGAGCGGCAACGGCTCCAATCGCTCCACGGCCGTGATGGCGCGGCGCGGGCCCTCGGCGTCTGACGCGCCGCTTCTCCGTATCGCAGGGGGGGGGGCATGAGCGATCGGCTGCCTCTGGATCGACCCAAGGGCCACACCGCCGTCATGGCGGGGCGCGCGCCGGATGACCGCGCCGGGTTGGACTATTTTCCCACCCCCCCCTGGGCGGCGCGGGCCGGCGGCGAGCTGATCAAGCGGTTCGATCCGGCGGCGCGGAGCTGCTGGGAGCCGGCCTGTGGCGGCGGCCACATGGCGCACGGCTTGGCGGACTATTTCGAACAGGTCGCGCTGTCCGACGTTCATGATTACGGCGTCCCGCCTGACGGGCAGGGCTTTCCGTTCGTGTGGGATTTCCTTTCGACAAAGCCGCTGCCCCTGACCGGGGTCGATTGGATCGTCACCAACCCGCCGTTCAACTTGGCGCAAGAGTTCGTCGAGCGCGGCCTGCAGATCGCGGGGCGCGGCGTCGCCATGTTGGTTCGGCTGGCGTTCCTGGAAGGGCAAAAACGGCACGGCTTGCTTCATGGCGAGCGCCCGGTCAGCGTGGTGGCGCCCTTCTCCGAGCGCGTGCCCATGGTGAAGGGGCGCTGGGACCCGGACGCGTCGTCCGCCACGGCCTATGCCTGGTTTCTATGGCTGACGCCGGCGGCGGGGGCGGACCTGCCCTATCCCATGCTGGCCAGCATCCCGCCGGGCACGAAGGCGCGGCTGAGCCGCCCCAGCGATCGCGAGCGCTTTTCCGAAGCCCAGCCGGGTGGGTTGCTGTGAGCGATCGCGTCATTGCGACTTCGCCGATCAATGCGAGCGCCGCTCGTAGGGTGGTGGCTCAATGACCAATCCCATGGCCACGACCGCGATCGCCTATGCGCATCTCGGGATTGCGGTGTTCCCGCTTCAGGTCCGGGAGAAAAAGCCGCTGGGCGGCACCACGGGATTGAAGGCGGCGAGCGCCGATCCCGTGCTCACGGAAGCGCGCTGGCGCGGTGTGGCGCCGATTCCGCCGAACGTGGATTGGACGAAGGGGCCGATCTTCGCGCGCCCGGCCTGCAACATCGGCGTGGCGACGGGACCGATCTCCGGCTTCTGGGTGCTGGATCTCGACGGGCCGGAGGCGGCGGCGGCTTTGGCGGCGCTGGAGGCGCGGCACGGCGCGCTTCCGCTGACTGTGGAGCAGGCGACCGGCAACGGGCGGCATCTGTGCTTCGCCTGGGACCCGGACCGGCCGGTGCGCAACATGAACAAGCGCTCCCGCGAGCTGATCGGCGCGGGCATCGATGTTCGGGGCGAGGGCGGCTACATCGTCGCGCCGCCCTCCGTGCATCCGTCCGGCCGGATCTACACCTGGCGCGACGGCCATGCACCAAACCAAAGGGCGTTCGCCGCCGCGCCGGCGTGGTTGATGGACCTGGTGGCGCCGATCGCGCCCGTCTCCGAGGTCGCGCGGCCGAAGCCGCCGCCCCGGCCGGTGACGCGGGAGGGGTCGGCCACCCGCTACGGCGCCGTGGCGCTGGACCGGGCGTGCCGTCAGATCGCCTCAGCCCCGGCGGGGCGTCAGGACGATACCCTCTACGACACCGCTTGCAGCATCGGCCGGCTGGTGCACGGGGGCGAGATCGAGCTTCGCCACGCCTTCGACCTGCTGGTGCACGCGGGCCTGTCCATGACGCCGCACGGGCGGCCGTGGATCAAGCGCGAGGTGGAGGGCAAGGTGGAGCGCGCCTTCACCTGGGCGGTCGATCACCCCAAGTCGGCGCCCGAACGGTCGGCGACGCGGGCGGCGGAACCCCGGCGCGCTCAGCCCTCAGCGACGCCGGCGGCGGAGCTGGCCAGCGCCTCCAGCGAGGCGGAGCGGCTGTGGCGTGAGGCGCGCTCGCCATGGGTCACCGCCGCCGGACAATGGTTTGAGGATCGCGGCCTGAACCGGCTGACGCCGGCCCTGCCCGGCGCCTATGACGAGACGTTCCGTGCTCTGCCCGACGTGCCGTGGGGCAAGGGACGGCGGGGTGCGGCGCTGGTCTGTCGGATGCGGCGACCGGACGAACCGGAGACGGCGGCGTCGGCCCTGGCGGTGCTGCCGCTGCACCCGCGAGCGCAGGGCTTCTCCAACTTCATCGGCGACGTGGATGGCCGGGCCGTGGTGATCGGTGCGCCGCATCGCCGGCCGATAATCGTGGCTTCCGCCCTGCAGGACGCCTGGGCCTTGGGTCAGCGATGCGACCCTTCCGAGGCGGTGTGCTTGGTGATCGCGCCCACCCATGCGGCCATGTTCGGCGGGGCGCTCGGCGACAAGTACGGGCGCGTGGACTCTCTGATCCCGAGGGCCGACCCCGCCCGGCCGCCGTGGCGCTTGCCGGATCGCCGGTCGGTGTTCCTCGCGGTGCGGGGCGACATCGCGGGGCCGGAGTTGAAGGCGCGCGGCGCCCGGGGCGGCACGCACACGATGTCGTTTTCGTCCGATGCGGCGGCGCGGTTTTGGGGTTCGGTCGCCGAACAGCATTGGCGCGCGGCCATGCCGGACGGCGGGGCGGCGAACGCGGTTCGCCTGCTTAGGCCCAACGTTGGGCGAAACGGTTTTAATCCAGGGAGTGGGTCAACATGAACAATCTCGACATTTCGGCGAAACCGCGACCGTCTCCACACCCGCACATCATGGTCGATCTGGAGACCATGGGCACCGCGCCGGGGAGCGCGATTGTCAGTCTCGGCGCCGTAGCGTTCGATCCAATCAACGGCACGCTCGGCGAGGAGTTTTACCGCGTCATCAGTCTCAAATCCTGTCAGCGCGCCGGGCTAACCGTCGATGCGGATACCGTGGGCTGGTGGCTTCAACAATCGGATGCCGCGCGATCGCAGATAACGCGGCCGGACGTCGAGGATCTGGCCAGCGTTCTCGGATGGTTCGCCACTTGGTGGCGACGGCAGGGCGGCGAGTTCATCTGGGGGCACGGCGCAAACTTCGATGAGCCTTTATTGTCGTGGGCCTTTCGGTCGACCCATGTCGTCGTGCCTTGGAAGTTCTGGAATTCCCGATGCACGCGCACCCTGTTTGCGCTCGCCGGTGAGAAACCTGATCGCGCCAAGGGGGTCCATCACAACGCCCTCGATGACGCCAAGGCCCAGGCGGAGGCGGTGATCCGGTCTTACCGCAAGCTCGGCCAAGCCCAATGACGCCGGATGACGATGTCCCTCCGGGATGGCCGTTCAGCGCCCGGTCCTGGGCAGCTGTCGAGTGGGCGCTGATCGCAATTCTTTTTGTGTGTTTGTTCTTGTGATGACGGGTCGGGGTCATGGCGGATGATGGGCGGTTCGGCGGGGTGGCGACTGAAGCGGCGGCGCCGCCTTCGCCGGAGGAGTTCGCCAGCTACGACCTGAACGATCTCGGCAACGCGATGCGCCTCTGTCGGCTGGCGGGGGCGGCGATTGACCGACAAACGGGCGCTGTCGACATCACTCACGCCCGGTTGTTAACCGTCAAAGGTATCGGGTGGATAGGGTTCAACGGCCAGTACTGGGACCGGGAGCACGGCGAAAACGTGGCGCGGATCCTGGCGCATAAAGTTGCGTACGAGGTGAAGGCCGTGGCGCACATGGTGCTGGACGAGGGGCGCGAACTGGCGGCGGCCGAGGGGCCGGTGCTCAACTCACGCACCGGCGAGCCCTTGAAGAAACAGCCCACCCATCCGGTCGTGCGGCGCGGGCTCGATCTGCTGGAGTTCGCAGAAAGCTGCGGCCAATCGGGCAAGACTAAGGCCATGCTGGAACAGGCCGAGAGCTATCTGACCGTGGACTTTTCGGTGTTCGACACCGACCCCCTGGCGCTTAACACGCCCACGGGCACGATCAAGATGGGGCTCGAGGGCGGACGATTCCGGTGGGCTCTGTGTCCGCACGACCCGTCCGACCGGATCACGCGGATGACGCGGGTGGCCTATGACGCCGAGGCGCGGTGTCCAAAGTTCATCATGGTGCTGAACGAGAGCCTGCCCGACGCCGCCGAGCGCGACTATGTGGGCCGATCGTTCGGCTATGGGACCACGGGCTTTACCCGCGAACAAGTGTTCAGCCTGGCCCAGGGGCGAGGGCGGGACGGCAAGTCTACTCTCCTCGATAGCGCGCGGGAGGTTCTGGGCTCCTATGGCGCCGTGGGCGCGGTCGATACCTTTCTCGAAAGCCTGCGCGGCGCGACCGGCCCCGATCCCGAGCTGGTCAAGCTGGCCGGCGACGTGCGGTTTGTGGTGTTGTCCGAGCCCCCGCGCGGGGCGAAGCTGGCGGAGGGGCGGATCAAGGCCTGGACCTCGGGCTCTCCGATCTCGGCGCGGGACCTCAACGCCAAGCCGATCACCTTCCGCCCGCGCGGCAAGCTGTTCTTCGAGTGCAACTCTTTTCCGGTGACGCGGGGGGATGACGACGGCATCTGGCGGCGGGTGCGCCCCATGATGTTCCGCCACCAGGTGCCGGAGGATCGGCAGATCAAAGACCTTGCGGCGATCATCATCGCCGAAGAGGGGTCAGGTGTGCTGAACTGGCTAATCGCGCGCGTCGGCGACTGGTTGATCAAGGGGCTCGATCCGCCGGAGAGCCTGAAATCGGTCGTGCAGGACTATCGGCGCGCCTCCTCGCCCATGGGCGACTGGCTCGAGGCGCGGTGTGTGCACGGTCCGGCGGCCAAAGGCGAGCGCACCCGATCTAAGCACCTCTACGCCGACTTTAAGGATTGGTTCGAGCTGCAGGGCTTCGACAAACCGCCGACCATGAAGGGGTTCGGCGACTTCCTGCGCGACCGCCAGATCATGCCGGCGGGCAAAGACGCCAAGGGGCTGCAATACCGAGGGCCGATCCGGCTGAAGACGCCGGGCGAACTGTTGGACGACGCCGCTGCGTCCGAGGCGTCGGCGACCGCTGCGGGTTTGGCATCGGGGGCGCTGTCAGGCGTCGAGGATGACTTCGGAGCGTTCGATGCGCCGTGATGGTCCACCAAGTGGACGGAGGATAACGGAGGATGGGGGCGATTTTCCGGCTGAAAGGGCGCGCGTTTCGAGGCCCGGTCTGCCTTGGCGGCGGACGGGGCGGCGGCGACGCGGTGTCGATGGGGTGAAAACGGAGGATCGATCCTCCGTTGCTTGACGATCCTCCGGCGTTTAACCCTCTGTGTTTACAGGGGTAACGGAGGAACGGAGGATAAGCGCCACCTTTGAGCCCGTGTAGGCGAGCCGATGCGGAGCGGGCGTCACATGCGTTTTCCCATATAGCGACCCTATACGAGGCGTTTATCCTCCGTTCCTCCGGTGTGGCCCGTATTCGCCCTTCGCCGCCCCTTCCTTTGTTGTTTGATACATTGTTGAAGAAGAAAAAGAGAAAAGAAGAAGAATAGGGAAACGCGACGATAGAGTTTGTCGCGCTCGGCTTTTAGGGCAAGGTCGTGGCGGAGGGTATTTCCATGGCCGACGCCGCTTCCATTTCAGTTGTGACCGCTTCGCCGCGCTGGTGCGTGGTGCAATCGCACGCTTATCGGGAGAAGGAAGCCAAGTATCATCTGGATCGCCAGGGGTTTGAGACTTACCTTCCCCTTCGCCTCGGCCATCCGAAGTCCAAAAACCCCATTCAGCCGTTCTTTCCGCGCCTGGTGTTCGTAAAGGTCGATCCGGAGGTGCAGCGGTGGCGGTGTCTGCTGTCCACCATCGGGGTGCATTCGCTGCTGATGACCGCCGGCGGCGCGCCGGGCGTGATCGCCGACCGAGACCTCGCCCCGATCCGCGAGCGCGAGGTGGACGGCCTGATCCAGCTCCAGGCCGCGACCGAAGTGTTGGTCTGCCCGTTCAAGGCCGGCGACCGGGTGCGGATCGCCGATCTCCCGATAGAAGCCTTGTTCGTGCGCGAGTTGGGCGATGGGCGGCGGGTTGAGCTTTTGACCTCGCTATTCGGCAAGGATCACACGGTGACCAAGCCCTTGCGCGAGGTCCGCGCGGCCTAGGCTTCGGTTGAGCGCGACATCGGATTTTGTCGCGCTCGCGAAATGTGCGAGCCATGGGCCTCGTCCCCGCTGCGCCGCCCTCCGCTTTGAGGGAGCCGCAGTGCGGTAGCCGTTCTGGCGCCGGGCGCAGCGGGGGGGTTTCAGCCGTGGCGTCGCCCTTCGCCCTTAGGGTCGATCTCCGAGACTTCCGGCGCGGGCTGGACGATATGGCCAAGCGCCAACTGCCGTTCGCCGCCGCGTTGGCGCTTGGCCATATCGTCCAGCCC